>Ga0209551_1000002_pt1 | contig 135223 bp, 108 predicted proteins | sample LauGreSuBDMM15SD_2_FD_187568 | JGI IMG/M metagenome (GOLD analysis project Ga0209551, IMG submission 187568) | Freshwater lake microbial communities from Lake Michigan, USA - Su13.BD.MM15.SD (SPAdes) (version 3) | ecosystem: Environmental > Aquatic > Freshwater > Lake | place: Lake Michigan... | reverse complement strand
AATAGCTGGATTGTGGTCCCATAGCCGCTCATTGGGATACCGTATCGGTTTGCCGCCAATACCGGAAGTAGGCCTGCTGCTAGAAGGGTTCCTGCTGATACCCAACGAGCTGTCCTCCCGTAACCTCGGCTCGTGGAGAGCGCGTATAGTGTCAATGCGAGAGCTGCTACGTTCATGACTAGGTGCCACATGATACGATGCGTTGAAAGCTGCGAGCCGGTTAGATTACCATATAAAGTTGAGCTGCCCCAAGCAGGGTATCCCGCAATAGTAGTTGCTGTTAGTGCAGCGTGTTCAACAAGGTGGATTCCCTCAAATGCCATCGCGGCTACTGCTGCTGGTTTCTTGACTGCAAATCCCGCCCCGATGACAAGGGCAATTATGCCGATGAAGAAGAGCGTGTTGCCAACTAGGTGAAGAAGTTCCATTCCCAGTGTCGAGCGACCTGATATACCAAAGGTGTGTGCCGCTATTGACTCGAGTCCAGTAGCAGCCTTCTTTGCGATTGGGGACATATAGCCCGGAGCGAGCGGGTCACGAGCCCAAAAATATCCTTGGATGAGGTGCTCGAAGCTGTGAAACGTTTGCAACCCTACTCCGCCGACCACTGCCAGAAGTGCTGCTACGCGGCGAGTTCTACCCAATACTGCAAGGATTATAAGTACAGGGATACCGATTATAAGAAGCCATGCAAAGACCAGGGCGTCTGTTTGAGCAGTAGTAGTTATATGATTCATGAATTCCTCTTTCAGTTCCCTACCGGTTATGCTTCATATTACGAGTCCTACGGTACTATGCGTGATTCCGTTGGCAACTATTTGTTCCATTTTCGAGGTCTACTTTTGGAGGTGATTCAAAGTGAGAGGTTGTCAGCCAGTTTGGTTCGCTATCCATTTTCAGGACTGTCCCCTGAATGACTAATACGGTTCCAGTAAAGCTGACAGTTATAAAGAGCTGTAGAGCACAAGTCTGCTAGCAGAAGCAACTAATAATCTGGATAGTCTTCCGCAGAGGTAGTCCCTAGATGAAGCGCTTTAGACTGAACCTGACCTATGATGCGCTCGTGATGTGCGTTGAGACCTCTGAGCGCAACTATATAACTATAGCGATCTATTTTATTTTTACAGGTTACTCTATTTGATTGTTGAGACTGCGGTGTCCTCTGGTGAAGCGTCATCAGGCAGTCCACTATCCCAACCTGGCAGAATAACGGTAAGAGATGAGGCGGCTTTTCTAAGCTTGGCAATTGGCCACGCAGACCGATCAAGACGCAGCACCTCATAGGTGTTGTGATAACCCGAAAGATTCATTATCGTGAACATCGGAGAGCCTTTTGCGTCGAACTCGGTAGCCAAGTTTGGATTCCCAGGCTTATATCCCCAGGAGACAAGTGTGCCACCTGCTGGTGTATGCCGAGCACCGCCCATAGAGAGTGCGTTACAGAGCTCACCTTCAGGGCCTTGTTGACAAGGTTTGATTGGCGGCTCAAACCCTCTCACATACGTTGCTGTACGTTCATTCTCGTCAATCTGGTAGAGCAGTCCTCTACTTATTTCATTATTCGCTCTACGGTTATCGAAAACCAGGAGGCGGCCTTTATCGTCAATGATTCCACCGTGTTGCCCACGAGGACCGTACTTACCGTAAGGGTCACCTTCTATGCTCAATGAAACAGGGGAAGGGATCCCACCAATTTTCCATCTCACTGAACCTGACGCTTTATCAATCCCCCAGGTGGCGCTGGCAAATCGGGCGGTGAAAATGATAGTTTTCCCATCAGGGCTCTGAGATGCGATCACCCCATGGAATAGGTCAACGACGCATTCTACTCCGCCGGTATAGCTGATATTGGTCAATGCTGGTATGATTGACTCGCGATCATCGAGATGCTCCCAAGAGTTCCATGACCAAACCAGCTTGCCATCGGGGGTGATTTCTCTTATGGCTGGATAAGCTACATCAACAGAGCGAACGTTGGTCACATCACATTTGTCCACGCCACCACCGCCAACATCTAGAGGCTGGAGCTGAGCAAAATCATCTGAGAGGTCCACGCCCCGAATAATGGGCACTGTTAGTACTAGGAGATTACCGTTAGACAGTACTTGTAAAGAGTGGCCGTCGATTGGGTCTTGGGCGCCACGTGTATGCTTTGTTACAACTTGACCATCCAACGTTGTCTCTACTACTGCTGAGGGACCCCGTGCAGCGAAACTCGGTGATATCCCATTAGGTGACGCAGTTGTTAGAATGTTGCCGTTCGCTGCTCGATCCAGTATCCCAGGTACCCCTTTACCTCGCATGTACCAGATCGGAGCGCCGCGTTCGTCAAGAATCACATAATACTGCGAACGTAGTTGCCATTTACTCATGTCAACACGCTCACCTGTTGAGAACGCATAATATCCTTTTGAAGGTGTGCTACCATGTTTTTCGACTCTTAGTTTAGGGAAGTCGTCAGGCAAGCAACGCAGGAACCAATTCCTGGTAATTTTACCTAGTTTAGCGCGGAGTGTTATAAGCTGATCAGCCTTTGTGCTAATTGTTGCTTTCCCTGATTTTACAGCCTTACCATCGATGGTGACTGTAGCGCCTTTTGTAGCAGAAACGCCCAATGAGATGGTTTTATTTGCGCAATTGCTTATTGCATAATCCTCGCCAGCTGGCGTGAAATTTGGGTAAAGGCCTGTTACCCGTATGGAACTCAACGGTTCTACATGCTTACCGGTAGATGTTGCCGCTAACCCTGGAATAGTTGAGGTGATAGTCGTAATCCCTAAGAGCGATGTTGCTAGTAGCATGCGCACTTTCCGACGTCTAGTTCTCATGGATGCTACCGTGCGGCTAATTTGATAGACCGCCACGGTCACCCCAAAGAGAGTCTTGACGGTATCTATGGCCCAGGGACGGTTGATGTGAACGAAAGCGAGTAATTATGATGAAGAGCGCATACAGCCTCAAAAACAAACCCTCAACGAGTAAAGTTGTCCAACTTCTTTGCCTAGTTTCTGTTGCGGCTATCTTACTTACTGCTTTGTTCGCAGCGCCTTCGTTTGCAGCCCCCAAGGCAACCTTGTCTTCCGTACAGAATGGAACTGATATTGATGTTCGCTGGAGCGTGAGTAATGCAACTCCGTCGTCTGTTGACATCAGACTAATTCAAGCTGGCAAGGTTACAAAAGCTGTTCGAGTAAAAGCTTCCTTGAAAAAAGTCACTTTGAAGAGTGTCCAAACCGGTTTTTACACGTTGCAGCTAACTTCTACGAAACCTAAACTTAGCGTAAAGAAGAATATTACTGTTTTTGGGGCTCCGCTTGCTGTACGAGAACTGACCTTCAAACGAGGAAGTAACTCAGTATCAGCTAGTTGGGTGCTTCCAGAAGCCTCAAAGCTTACGCCTGTTGATCGGGTCGAACTAGTCTCAACTGTTGGTGGTGCTAGCAAAACCGCGGTCCTCCCTGCTGATGCGACTGAGCACACCTTCCCTATCGATGACCCTGCTTCAACTTATACCGTCTCAGTTCTTACCGTGAATCGCTACGGTAGAAGTTTACCTGTCTCTGTCTCTGTTGTCGGTGTTGATGATGCGCGAGGTTTGACGTCTCCCCGCCTGATCTCGCAAAATTCGGCTGAAGATGTATTTGGTTCCTTCGCTCTTATGAATAGGTCTCCGCTTGGACCAGTTGATCTTGAAAGCTCCATGGTTGCTACAGGGAACCCATCTCTTGGTGCGTTACAAAAGTGTGTTACTACTGGAACAGAGGGTAGGGCTGATCTCCAAGGTTTACCAAATGTTGGAGGTGTGTGGGCTACCCGTACATCAAGTGGTACTATGATCTTGACTTCAGGAGCTTCAGCGCTTCTTGGCCGTTCTGGAAGTTCTTGGATTTACACAAATCCTAGCATCTCAAGTTGCGCAAATCCTGCTCTTCTCGCTCAACTGAACTCTGTTGCCCTACAACTCTCAGCCACATCTAAGGTTGAACAAGTCACCTCGTCTCCTTTTGATGTTAGCAATATTTCGGTATCCAATATTCTAACGGCTCAAGGCTCGCTACTCCAAGGAAAGGTCTACCTCAACGGAGGCTCCGAAGGCGAAGTGGCACAGTCAATCCAATTGTACTGGGTAGTGGTTGGTAGTGGTGAAACTATAAATCAATACATTCTTGTCAAAGTAGGTGTTCCAATTGATGAGTCGCTTATAAGTAGATTTACTGAGCTGATTGTTGACCTGAACAGCTAAAGAGTTTTTATCTAATCCGTTTTAGTTTCTTCGATTCCCGATCTCCCGCTCACTGCTAGTTCCGCTCTCCTAATACAAGCTTTCATCGTTGTGCGACCCCCTAGCATTTGCTCACAGAAGCTGTTTGCGTCCTATATATCACTAACCCAAAGGAAGCGCATGTCCTCTAGCGCAGCTACCGCTCTCTGCGCACATTTCTAATTGATCAGCGCCTTGCGCGAGGCTTTCTGTGCTTATTGCTATAGCCAATGTGTTGTTATACGTTACTGACATGAGAAAAGGTCGAACCTCCGAAGAGATCCGACCTTTTCTTTTTCTTCTACTCAGAGATGTGCCTGATCAGATCAGGCTCGTTTCCCTATCCTGGCACGCTTGAAGATGTACGACCTGCGTCACTCTCGTTATCTTCGAATTCTGCGGCACCAGGGGTGCGCAAGCTAGGAAGCTCGCACCTATCCGTGGAGCAATATGCCTCCCCTGCTGCTTCCAATGCGGCACCTAGGTAGATGCTCTCGAGATCAACTGGTTGAAGTTTACCTAGATAGCTTTGGTACTCCTCTTCGGTGATTTGGGTATAAGGTTGCTGTGGGTAGACAGTGTTACCCATTGGTAGGAAGCTCACGGTTTTGAGCTGGCCCTCATACATGTTGAGAACTGTCTCAACGTGTTTTGCTTCCTCGTTGGCATCAAATGATACGGTTACTGATACGGCGTTGTCTGACCAGTGGCGTTGAGCTACTACTGCAAGGTTGACCTTCTCAAAGATTGATACCTCTTTCTCTGAACGACCATTTTCTGTTGATACCGGGAAGTATACAACTTTGGTGTTAGCGGAGACTTGATCGTCCTCGACATTATAGCCAGATATAATGAATTGCTCGACCATTGGGTCATGAGCTGCGAAACGGATCGTTCGCAGAAACTGCTTCCCACCCGGTGACCAGTGTACTCCAGGAGTCGAACCTGAGAGGATTGAGACCGAACCTGATGGCTTGACAGTGGTGGTCTTGATAGATTCACGAATGCATAGCCACTCTGAGTATACTTCGTCCCATCGACGGATCTCACCGTAGCCAAGATCCATCCATCGGCGAAGTTCTGGCAGACCAGAGTTGTCAGCGAAGGCAGCGATGCCACTTATGGAACAACCAATGCGGCGATTACGCTGCATGATTGCGTTAGTCTTCTCCCAGTGGGTTGGTACCAGAGTTACGGTTTTTCCGTACATGTATGCGAACTTGATTGTTCGCAGGAAGTCTTCCATAGAATCATGTCGATTCAAGAATACTTCGACCAGAGTGCAGAGCTCGTATGATTCAAGGCTTTGCTCAGCACATGGGTTGTACCCGGCAGCACGCCAATCGGCGTTGTTAGGTGCGTCTACAAGTCGTCCGTATGCACGGGTTACATCCATCCAAAGGAATCCAGGTTCCCCATTGAGTGCTACGTTTGGTACAAACTTTGAGTAGTCCGTCCCAACGCTTACCTCAAGTGAGTTATTTGACATCCAACCCCACCCTGGTGTGTTTACATCGTAGGAGTTTCGTACAGGGAACTTTTCAGGATTCTTCAGATTGATGAATTCATCGTCATTTGGTTGTCCCATGGCAAGCTCAGCGGAACGCCTCACATTACCCGCTACCACGCAGACACCAATTAGATTTGCGATATCGACGACGTCAACTGTGGAGAGAACGTCCCCGCTACGGCCTTCAAAGAGGGATCGTAGCGCATCATGGAGTCTTACCAAAGGAGCTGGGCCAGAAGCTGTGCCACCAAATCCCTTGATAGGGACACCTGCTGGTCTAATTTCGGAGTAATCGAACTCCCAGTGTGGTTGACCTGGTTTTAGGTAGCTGTTTAGGAGATGAGTGACGGAGTCAACCCAGCCCTCACGGGAATCAGGAATCACGAAGGTTCTAGTACGGTTGGTGTTGGGCTGGTGAATTACTAGACCTTTATATCCGCCTTTGGTGTCAAAGCCTACTCCAACACCAAGCATGGAGGCTTCCATAAGGAATGCGAAGGGTTCTGCTGGTTCTTCAGCTCGTATATCAGCGGTGGAGACAAATGCGCAGTTTTGTAGAGCTGCTGAATTACGCTTCTCCATAACATATGAAGAACCCATCATCCAGAGTCCTCGCCCCGGTGGTAACCACTTGAAGCTGAACATACGTTCATATGCTTCTTCTGCTGAAGCCTGAGCTTGATTGTCGTCCCAAGGTAGGCGGTTTGCAATGCAATGGTCCTTTTGAATCGAGTACATCCCATTGATCACGCGTTGGCAGACTTCATACCAACGTTCTTTCGTCCCGTCGTCCTTCAAACGCGAATACGAACGGATGAAAGTGATTTCACCGAGAGCGTTTCCTCCGGCGTCTCGATAGCCCCAGTCAACCTGTCGGTCAGCGAATGAAGCGATAAAATCCTTGGGGAGTTGGAAGCTGAACACTGTTAGCGACCTCCTGAGTCGTTTGTACGGAACGGGCTGAAGACCCCTTGGTTTACATCTCGCTATATTGCAAGTTGTTCAAGAATTCCTCTGTACCCTTCCAGGTGTGCGGGCAGTGCAACCGAATGGTTACTTGGGGCTGTCCTACGCTTGATTGTGCGATACTGTACTGCTACGGCACGCTCATTGCGCACTAACCACCTATTCGCGCTTCCACGCTTCTCCCAATGCGCTCAGTTGTGTAGACTACGTACAGAGTTTCAATTTTTCTGCTCCCCAAACTTTTACCTGAAATTATTTCGCAACCACAATAGTCGTTTTTTGCCTTACAGTTTGAATTGGAGTTCAGCCCACCCGTATACTTCGCACATATATACATTATTCCAGGTTCCGTTACCTTGTTGCTAGTAGGTAGGCTATATTTCACACCCTCTGGCATTTAGGGCAGAATGTTGACCCGCGGCCAGCCACCACTATCTTTTTCAAGACAGTTCCGCAATTGAAACATGGTTTCCCGTTTCGCCCATAACAGCGCAATAATTTCTGATAGTGGCCTTTGCCACCATCGAGATGTACATAATCACGCTCCGAGACCCCACCGTGTTCTATAGATGACATTACTATCCCGTTGAGTGCACGTATCAACCTAAACGCTTGACGGGTAGTCAATGCGCGGCTCGTAGGATGTATTTTCGCTACGTGCAATGCTTCGTCTGCTAGGTAATTACCGACACCAGCTACCGCACGCTGATCTAACAATTTAGCCTTGATCGGGGAAACACCTTGACTTATTTTCGCAGCAGCATCTTTTATTGACAACTCTGCGCCCGGTTCCTGGCCCAGACGTTGGAGCGTTGCTGGCAATGAATCGCCCGGCTCGATGAAGCGCACAGATCCAAAACGTCTCGGATCCCTGAAGTAAAGTGTCCCAGTAGCGGTAGACAACTCGAAGTGTACGTGCTTACCTACTTCTGCATTCCAGAGGAGTTGCCCTGTCATGCCTAGATGCATAACCAGCATTCCTTTATTTTGAATATCCAAGAGGAGATACTTCCCCCTCCGCCGAACCCCCACGATAGCACATCCAACTAGATCTGGCACCTGATACCGCGCATGCCTACTTTTAGTACTTGTGACCGTAGCCCCCAAGATTAGAGTCTCCATCTGGCGACGAACGGTTTCCACTTCAGGTAATTCCGGCACTTACCCAACCTGGAGTGGCTTGAAAATATCAGCGAACATTACCAGTAAAGCTGAGAATATCAAGAATGCTGCTACCAAGTAAGTCAAGGGTAGCAGTTTTGAGCCATCAAATGGACCCGGTTCCGCATTACCAGTAAAACGAGATTTTGCCTTACGGAAACCCTCGATGACGGCACTCAGCACGTGACCCCCGTCAAGAGGCAATAAAGGTACAAGGTTGAACACGAACAAGGACACGTTCAGAGCCCCAAGCAGCATTAGCAAATCAACCAAGCGCCAAGTCACAGGAGCAGCTGCCGACGCCACCTCCCCCGAGAATCTAGCTAAACCTACAACACCTATAGGTCCCGCTGGATCTCGTTCTGATCCCGTTACAATTATCCGAGCCAATTCGTAGGTTTTCTTTGGAAAGTTCGCAATAGCGGACCCTACCCTAGCCACCGAGTCCCACACTATACGTAAGCTATCTGAAAGATCCCCGCGTACTAACTCATAACCCGGGCTGACACCAATTCGACCTGAGCCAGACAGCGCAGCAACCTCAACGTATAAAATTCGTTGCTCCCCAGATCTTAGTACCGTAAAAGGCGTCAACTCCCCAGCGTTCAGATCGATTGCGGCTGTAAGATCATCCCATCTTGTAATTTCCACCCCCGCCACTGACACGACAACATCCCCTACACGTAACTCTGATTTCGCTGCAGGCGAAGGGGTATCACAAGCTTGTTCCCCAGATAGACATGGAGCTATGTATCCAATCTTGTTGATAGGCTCCGGTAGTCCTAGACCCACAACTGCTAATGTGGTGATAACTACTGCCAATACAAGGTTCATAAATGGACCTGCGAACATTACTACGGCTTTCTTAGTTGGGGTTAGTTTACTGAAGGTTCTGGACCAATCTTCAGGTGCTAGTGTTACAAACTCCGCGTTCCCCGGTTTAGAAGTCGGGGGAAACATTCCGATCATTCTTATGTACCCACCTAGTGGGATGGCCCGGATGTTATAACTTGTCTCACCTCTTACCCTGCCCCAGATGCGGGGACCGAACCCGACTGAGAAGTCAAGGACTTTTACGCCAAAGCTCTTTGCTGTGACCATATGGCCAAGCTCATGTAGTCCAATTGATATTGCCAGACCCAGGATGAATAAAGCTGCACCAGATGCATACAGAATAATTTCCAATGTTGACATGGCTAGCGCTCATCCCTCTGGTGTGAATACGTAACTCGAACTACTCGACTTTTACTATCCCAAGCCAAAGGCAAGACTTGATTTATATCGTACCTATCTGGCGTTTCTGCTTTTCGTAGACAGGTTGCAACTCGAACAAAAGCCGCATCGAAGTCGTTTCTACTCACGGTCAGTACATGACCGTCAGCTGCCCATTCCTGCAGACTCTCCCAGGCATGGTGGGAGTCCTGGTGCTGTTGAACGAAGTTCACGGCTGATTCTACTGACGCCTCAGGTAGCTTAGCCCCAACCTTTGCAACTATTGCTCGGAGGTAGTAAGTTACCCGCTTGCCGTCAGGACGTACTGCGTCTGGTACAGCTCCCTCCAAGAATCTCCATGTTAGTCGGCGGAGTAGAAGAGTTCTAACAAGTAGAGCCGACGCGCTCTCACTCTCTGGCTTGAACATCGGGTCATTGAATAGACTGCTTGACGTTAGACGCGGCGTAACCACCCCTAAGCTACCTTCTCGGTCCGGTAGCGATATACGCCATGCTCCAACACGACGAGAACACCATACCCCGGAGCTCTCTGCGAGCTTGGGCTCATAGAGCACTTCCATCCTTAGGGCTGTTGCAGGAGGAAACACCCGCGCCACCTCCTCTGTAGGGAAAGGATTGGTGAAGGCTGCTGATAGGTTCTCGGGATGTGCTGCCTGCAACCCCTCGATCACTGTCCACTGTGCGGCAACTGTTTCGTTCAACAGAGACAAGGCGGATACTAGACCTGACCTGTGTTTTGCAACAGCATTGACCAAACCCGCCACACCTGGACCGGCCTGGGAGAAAAGAACTCTACGAAGTGCAATCACCTCTGGAACTAACCACCAATTGAAAAGGGCTGTATTTCCAAGTTGACCAAGTCGCATGGCGAAGTCTGAATCCGACCGGTCTAGCGCCCACTCTGGTAGTTCAGCATGAGGTGGTAAACTTGGCCCGGTACCGCGAGGGTCATAGAATTTTCCTGGCAAAAGAAGCGCAACGTATTTTCGGTCACCGCTACCAGTAATCTCTGTCAAGTTGTTCAAAGCCCAGTGCGCCCAAGCAGAGGCCCGGCGGCTCTGATCCTGATCGTGTAGATCGCCTTGACGTGCGTCGGCTATGAAAGACCCCACCAAAGGCGTGGTTACCAATTTTGCTATTAGTTCTCTCTCAGTCACATTCTCTACGGTGTCCACTAAGACCAGAAGGGCAACCAGCGCAATGGCTGACGGCGAGAACCTCCCCCTCACAGTAGATACCATGTCACGAAGAGGATTTACCCTGGTCGAACTAACAATCACTTTCTGCTTGCTTGGCATTCTAACCTTAGTGGCATTCAATCTTTATACAGACCGCGCCGCCACCGTTGCCGAGGCTTCAGGAAGGTCCCGCCTCCAGGTTGCCGTGACCGCCCAAGACACCCATCATGCAAGTTACGGGGCTTTCGCATCAGCCTCCGACTTTACGGATCTCAAAGGTGTAGTTACGACAAACAGCACTGCAGAACCCGGCGAACTTTCCATCTCGCTATCTAATGACGGGCAACAAGCAGGTATGGCAACAGTAGAAGGAGAGCTCTGTCTAACCGTCGGCTTAGAAGCTGGCTACAGCAAACCCCTGTACTCTTCTTACAGAACCGATAGAGTCGACTGCTCCGGCGCCCTAGGTCTGGACTCACTGCAATGAAATTCGCAAACCTTAGATCAGGCCTATCCATGGTTGAATTACTTGTAGCACTATCAATAGCCTTGACTATTGCCGTAGTAGGTATTCAACTTTTTCCGACGGTAGCTAACAAGGCTCGCGCATCCGAAGCACAGCGAACATTAGAGCTTGCAATTATCACCCAGACAACCCACGCTAGCTCAAATGAGGGGTTCGCTACTGAATCGTCCGAACTTCTGGACTTGACGATTGCTAGAGGAGTCACATTCCAAACAGGATCCTCCGGCGACAACGACGTTGTCTCGGTTACCCCGTTCGGGGATGGTGGTGTAGCCCTCGCCGTTTTCGTTTCTGAAGGTAGTTGCCTAGGTGTTATTCTTCTCGATCCTTTTACTGATGGAGAAGTCAGTAGTATAGTTACCTTCAATGGTGTTTGTTCTGCAGAGTCAGTCCCCAGTTTGTTATAGTATGTCTCTTATATATCATCCTTTTCTTGCGCATTCTCTAAAGCGTCGGTTGCCATTTCAAATATCGTTCCTAATACGCTTATGACCAGCGTGAATAATTCAATTTAGCTTGCCGGCCCGAAGGAACATCTAGATAACATTGTCAGATGACAGTCGGCAAGGCAGAAATGCCCATTATGGAACTCGATGGAATGTTCGAGTGGCAACCTAATCAGAGTTCCTCGACCACGTTATATCCCGAATTGATGGCAACCTGATCGCAACCACTAAGATACACTGAACCTGAACAAATGGCAACCTGTATACGAAATCACCTTCTCTATCGCCTTTGCATGCCAGCAACATATTTCGTATTTCAAACCAGGTAAGCCTCCGCTTTGGCGTTCTACGTCAACCCACCCTCGCTAAAGCACTAACCAAATGGCAACGAATCTTGACCCCCGTAATAGGTCCAATAAGCTCTTACTAGATTTGTCTGCATGTGTTTGATTGAAAACATACTTGATTATATGGTAACGTTAGAGCCTGGTCATGAAACTGGTCAGGTTCGTCAAACAATTCGTAGGTCTTCTTGGCGTTTAGCTCTCTGCAACGACGGTCAACATTATCATCCACCCGACAAGTGTCGGCTTACCTCAGGAGACCTCATGTCATCCAACAATACTACCGCTCCAAACAAGGTGCGAACCCCAGCTAGACGAGCTCGTTCTATTGCGCTTTTGCTTATGGCAGGCCCAGTCTTAGCATGGGAGACGTTGAACTCTGCTTGGTATGTGATGGCTTTCGAAGCTCCATCAGTGGTGCTTCCGAAATCCTACACAACAGTAGAAAACGTCAGTGCAACCGCCATCTTTACAGGATGGGATCTTATCAAACCTGGGACAGCTGGATCTCTAACAGGAGTAGCGCAGGCCGTGGGTGACTTTGCTGGCTATCCAGCACCACTAGTATTGCTAACCGCAGGAGTGATCCTAGCAATAGCCGGAACGGCTGCACGATCCTCACTGCTGACATTCCTGTCAGTGATCCCAATGTTCTTTAGCCATAACTCACTCGGTGTTACAAGGCAAATGGTTGAGAACCCTATATTCGGCGGGCAGTACATGTACGCCCAACCAGCTATGTGGCGTTTCAGTCTCATCGTCTTAGCGTCAATAGCTTTTTGCTTTATGCTAACCATAGCGGTGTTCCTGTCAGGAAGATCGGAGCGCAAGGCAAAAATCGCAGCTGGTGAGAAGGTTGAACCCTCACTGCTAGATCTCATGTCAGCATACAACTCCCGCATTCTTGACCAGGCAGATGCCTTGCAAGAACATAACCGTAGATCTGACTCCATCAAAGTCTGATCTATAAAATTCAAAAAAGAAGAGCCCCGACATAAGTCGGGGCTCTTTCCTTTTGAAGCACGAATGCAGTCAATAACTCGTAATCTTACTGGTCAACCTCTTACAGGCATCACTACAGTAAGTATATCGAGTCCGCCATCTGACTTGACGAATAAAGGTTGAACAGAACCTGAATAGAAAAGAACTACAGACTCTGCCCCTGTAGCCACTACTGCATCCTGGATATAGCCAAGACGAGCCAGGAACTCGAAGTCACCCGCTCCGTCATTGGAAGTGACAGGAACCTCTTCGGCGCCAGAACCGAGATCAGCGTTCGCCACGTTCAAAACCAAGGAGTTGCTAGTTAGAATGCACTTGACTGGAGAGCTTTCCGTGATAGCAGCCAATCTCGAACAAGCTTGCAGTAGTTGTGCCGAAGGTAGTACCGCCTTGTGTGGTGGGAGTGCTCCAAGCACGCCTTCAACAGCAGGAAAAGGAACGCTGAGCAATCTGGTTGACAGCACAACATCAACGGAAATGAAACTGATAACACGAGCGCTACCGTCAACTACAATCTGAGACGTATTCATTTTCGCAACCCGGTCAAGGACCTGCAAAGGTAATATACCTGAGAAGTCGCCAAATCCCGAGTTGCTTAGATGCACGCGAGCAAGTCGATAGTTGTCTGTCGCATGTAGAGTCAATCCTGATTCGTCAGAGACTAATTGGATAACTGGGTTCTCTTTTGAAACCGCTGTTCTAGCGCTAGCTAAACCTGCGGGAAGCTCTTTGAAATCTACAGGCACTGGCTCACCTGAAGGAGGAGCAGCCTGTGGGAAAGTCGAAGCAACAGTACGGAAACGATACGGGCTAGAACCAGCAGGACTTACCACTACTTCATCCTGCTGCGCACTCGACTCGATCGTGACCATCTGATCAGTAGTCAAAGTGGTCAAAAAGCTTACAAGAGGTCTGGGCAGTATAAGAGCGTGACCGCCCACTGCATCTGACACAGGGATTGAAGCGTTGATTGTCGTATCCCCATCCGAACCAGTCACTTTCATTATTCCACCGTCTACCACCATTTGTATAGCAGAATAGGCAAGAAGTGAAGGGGTCGACGGTGTAGCTTGACGGGCGGTGTTGATAGCGTTGCGCAGCGCACCTGCATTGCTTGAGAACTTCATGTTGACAGTGTCGGAACACCTCGCCATTCATGTCTCTCGGAAAGATATGTTTTGTGCTACCCTAACCGAGCGCCAGTACGAGCCGCCAACTCCCCAGTGGTAAGTCCCTCAGCAGCGGGGTCATATGCAGGGCAGACCGATTGGAAGAAACACCACCCACATAAGGTCTGCTTACGTGGCTCCCACGTATCGGTCTCTACTGCACGCTGGATATCTCGCCATACTCCCTCGATCTTCTTCTTTGCGGCAGCGAGAAGAGCAGGGCTAGCTGGTTGCGTCAGCACAGCATCTGGTCTTCCTTCACGTACATATATCAAACGTAATTGGAATGGACGTACACCTAGTTGTTTCTCAACCAACAACGCATACACTGCCAACTGAAAGAATGCTTCACCTTGAAATCGCTCCCCAGGAGGGCGTCCAGTCTTATAATCCGAGATATAGTACCTAGGACCGTTAGCTGTCTCGATACGGTCTAGTCGGTCGATGTACCCATGCACATTCACACCAGCCAACTCGGCGGCTACATAAAACTCTCTTTCCATTGGATCAAACTTCTCGGGGTTCTCCATATTGTACCACCCAAGGACACAATCCTCTGCTTCTTTCAAGAACCCCTCTTCGATGCTCTCAGAGATTATGTCCCTGTAATCTGCTGCTTCCCTGAGAAGCCTTGACTCGGAGACGGACCCAACTTCATGCTCTTCACGCCACATCTTCGCCGCATCACGTAGTCGTATTTCAGCCATGTCTTTTACATCCAATTTTGACCGCAGCGGTTCAATCATCATATGCCAAGCAGGGACCAGATATTGCAATGCTACTTCCTTCCCGCGCTCTTCTCGCGGGTGGTCGAATATCCTTTCGAACACGTGGTGAGCTAGCGTACCCTTAGCTGTCGCCGCAGTAGGTGGTGTCGATAAACCCATTGCCTTGAACTGGAAAAGCTTAGGGCACTGTAGGAAGTCCTTTATCCGACTTGGGCTTAGCCGTGACGGAAGGGTCGACTTCGGACTCATGCTCGACGTATTACTCATACCCAAAACTGTTCCATGTTTGACACTTATAGCATTCCCACAATACCACCACCCATTATCGTAACTATCGCAACCAGGGTTGGTGTGCCGACACTAGAATCATGGCAGACCAACCAGAAGAAACAAACCGCTTAGACGGCTGGTTCTACTTGCTGTTTCTTTCAATTATCCTTGTCGCGGCTACTTTACCATCAGCTGTACTCGCTGTTGGTTTTCGAGTATATGTACTCCCCCGTCTCAGAAAGCTTGAGAAGATTTCACTACTCCTTTTGGCATCCAGTTGGCTTCTCTCAGCCCCTATCACACGTGGGCGAGACTATATTGATTGGGTGAAGGCGGTAGTAGGTAAGGGAGACGCAAACATTGTACTTGACCTCCCAATCATCACCTTCATCTCTTTGGGCTTGATTTACGCAATCATCTGGTCTCTGTTGAACAGCACTACGATCTCTACTAAAATACCCTTCTCATTTCCGAACCTTCCCTGGAGACAGACTCCTGAATCCCCATCCACAGGTGTGCTTCCCACTGAAACAGAGCGCGAACTCTCCATCTCGGTCGTTGCTACTGGGAAATCCCTAACCGTCGACCCGCAATCTAACGCAGCAACAGTACAACACGAAGTTGGTAAACGTGAGTTCCCTTTAGGTGCCGACAAATACGGTCAACCCGTGATGATATCGGAAAGCGAGATCCGATATCATGGATTGCTTTTCGGTTCAACAGGTTCGGGAAAAACCGAAACCATCAAAAATCTCATGGGTTCGCTTCTTGACCTTGGTTGGGACGGTTGTATCCTCGATCTAAAAGAAGACACTGGACCTGGAGGGCTCTCAGACTGGTGTAGAGACTACGCAGACTACCATGCTCTACCGTATCAAGAGCTAGCTCTTTCCTCAACTGACATGCGTGTCTGGTTCAATCCGCTATACGGAATGGGTCCGGACGAAGCTCGCGACACAATTGTAGGCTCACAACAATTCGATGACGGATACTACCGATCACTGAACGAAAAACAGCTCGGCCAACTTATTCGACTTACCTATGCTGCAAATAGCATCGATCCTACTCGTTATCCCGCACCATCTGTATATGACCTCGGGAAGATTCTTTCCTCACCCAACCTAGCTGCTGCAACCAAAGATATGGTAGCTACAGTTATTGCCAACAATCCAACCGTTCGGAAAGAAGAGTTTGACTCATTGATTCGACCTGATGAGGCAATGGCAAAAGCGGCTGGAGGACTTGGCGCACGACTAACCGCTCTATACGAAACTGAGGTTGCACGCCGAGCGCTTCGTCCTGGTGAAGGCAAAACTGAACTCGACATCTCGCAACCAGGTCTCACATATATTGGACTCAGCTCGTCGGCTATGCCAGCAATCAGCCGGCTTGTTTCAGCAGCTGTTCTTCGAAGAATGTCTGTGTTCGCAGCCGATCGTATTACTGGTAAGATAGCTTCTAAGAAGCCGAGATTCTTGATTATCGACGAGGCGAACTTCGTGAATCGCACGTTGCTTTTGGAACTTTTATCTCGCGCTCGTTCCGCTTGGATTCCCGTTATTGTATGTACCCAAGGACCAACAGACTGGAATGCCACCACTCCAGGTGAGGCTGGGCTCGCTTCTCTTGTACAAAATACTAACGTGAATATCATCTTGAGCCAAGGTGAACTGTCAAATGCAGAGATGTGCGCAGACATTATCGGACGATCGGAAATGATGCGCTACTCAACCACAATGCGTGACGGTGAACTGCTCGATGGATCTGGATCTGCTCGCTCGTCCATCGAGCACCTTGTCAGCCCCGACGATCTACGAAGACTAAAGATTGGTGAAGCCGTAATCAGAATAGGTAAACCTTCTGAACGGGTGACTTGGGTAAAGATTCCTCAACGTGATGCAAGGAATCGTCCTGGGAAGCTGAACTAACCAAGCACACGATCACCGATGAATTCGACTACGGGCAACGTAAAGGCCGCAGGTTCCTCGCTCACCAATCGCTCGATGTCAACACGTACGCCTCTAGATGTCATGACAAGTGCATCATCGTTTTCCCTCTCCAAGTACTGGCTCAGCGTATCTGGATCTAAGGCTAGCCCCGTTCTCCATGCCGTCTCAGTCAATGAAACCAATCGGCTCGACCTTGTGTTGCTCATCTGTGTATTCCTCTCAGTGGTTGTCATATCTATATCTCTCCGGGGGCTGCAGAATTCTCTCCAGGGGTAGACGACAAGGGGTTCTCCTTCTCGCTATCCTAAATCCTGAGGGTGGGGAAGCGTGCGAGGAAGGACGACAACAGCACATTTCATATCAATAGTCCAGCTCGGACCCGGAAGGTGGTATAACCATGGTAGGTCAGACGATCAAACGGGCTCTGACGCCTAGACAGATCAAGACTCTCAACGAGCTTCTAGCCATAGGCGTTGAGCGCCCATTTTGTTCACCTGAACTGGCTGACAGGCTTGAATCCTACATCTTAGCTGGTACTTTTGAAGCTGTATCAGCTTGGACCGAGCGCTCTCTTTACTTGACTAAATCGCAGTTGTTCACTGCTTTGCGTTGCGAAGGTCAACTTCTTTCTGATGCTTCTAATGTCAAAGCCCCGGGATTACACCAAGCAACTGTTGTCGGTGTAGTAGCTCACCGAGCTATTCAGCTAGCACACACGCATCCAGGTAAGCCGGTCATGGATTATGTGCGTGAGGCGCTTGCAGGTGCTAGATCGGTAGACGAGAAGATTGAACGCTGGTGGGCTGAGGCATCTTCCGGGCAGCAATCTGATGTTTTATCCCAAACTCATTCAAGGGTCACCGCATTCATGGATGACTGGCCCCCACTTGAAGAAGCCTGGTCTCCGCGTTTCGAAGAGCCCCTGGTAGCAAAAATCGGTAAACTTACCTTGTCATCACGAGCAGATCTTATTATTGGACGCCCAAGAGCCGACCTACGACAAACTCTCCTACTTGTTGATCTGAAGTCTGGTGCGCTTCGCGACGGACACGAAGACGAGGCTATGTTCTATGCTCTTGTCGCGACCTTGCGTCACAGAGTTGCACCTTGGCGATCAACTATTTATTCTCTTGCTGAAGGGTCTTACACAGAACCTGATGTAACAGAGGAGCGCTTGTTTGCAATAGCAGACAAAGTCATCGAGGCTACGAAGAGCATTGTTGAAACCCTTACTGAGAGCCGTCTCCCGAACCTACTCGCTGGTGACCACTGCCGCTGGTGTCCGATTCAGGCAGTCTGCCCAGCAAGTGCATTCAAAGCTGAAGAGATAGCCCAGACAGCCAGTTCACAAGCAGTCTAATGGGCCGAACCTGATGGGGACGAACAACTATCCATCGGAGCGGCTACGTGAATATCCTCGACAAGATAAAAACAGGTATGCCTAAGAAGGCTGCCAAAAACACTGACGCACTATGGACAACACCATGGCTCATGCGCGACGAAGATTGCGTTTACACTGGGAACGACCGATCTGTCTGGCTTTATCGCGCGCTTCCTCTAAGCCCTATTGAGTGGGAAGACCCACGAACCCAGATGGGTATAGGCCAACGCCTAGCAACTCTACTTTCTGAAATCGGATCTACTTCGAATCCATCCGCAAGTGGTTTGCGTCAACTTAGCAGTAACCGCGAGATTCATATTATCTCAGTTAGTTGGGATGAGGAAGCCATACCAGTAGAAGGAACGCCACCCGCACTCGCTTCCTATCTGCGTGAGACTCTTGGAGGGTATGCCGCCCCGAAACGCGCACTCCTTATCGGGGTCCGTCTCAGATCAAACACTCCATCTAAATCTGAAACGCTTCTCGAACAAGCTAAGCGGGCAGCGACAAAGATTCTGCTCGAAGATGTCACCGATCGAGCAGCTTATGCTCAGGACCGCGAGTTGATTTCTGGGATGATAGCGCGCTTCGGAGGGCGCAAACTGTCACGTTCTGAGCAAAGTCAACTTGAATCATGGTACAACCAAGGTCGCGGTCCCGATGTAACGATTGTAGAACGGAACACCAGTCTTGAGGTTTCTGACATAGATAACTATGAACTAAGCGCAGTAATGGCTTTTGGTAATCCAATTATGTATGCACCGAACGCCCGATGGATACTAGACTCACTATCACACTTCGATGCCCCAAAAGTCGTCTCTGTACGAGCCGAGCTGGAACCTGCTGTTGTAACCCGTGCTCGGGCGCGAAAAGCACAACGGCGCGTAGATTCACAGATGAAAGAGGAAGCATCAACTGGTGACCTCGAGCGAATTGAGTACTCAACAACGTATCAGCAGGCACAAGAGTTCGAACGTTTTCTCGTAGAGGTAGGTGAACCGATTCTAACGAATTGTTCAATCCTGCTCGCAAGAAGTTTACGTGCAACTAACGAAACATATATAGACTTTCTACGAAACAATTACGCAATTGAGGTCAAACCGCTTGAACATCGCCAGCTTCGAGCCCTCGATGAGTGCCTTCCTGCCTCTTCGCGTAGAGTCAACCCTTTCGTACAAGATGTATCAATCTCCATGCTTGCATATGCAGGACTGAATGGATTTTCAGATCTAGGTGATGGCCAAGGCGCATACATCGGTCTTGCGGATCCGGACATGACGCCTGTCTACCTCGATCTAGCAGGGGCACCGTCACGCAACCTCCCCCCTGCCATGCTTGTTGCAGGTGATCCTGGCTCAGGAAAGACATTTCTCTGCCAGTCAATTGCCCTCCAAGCGACACTAGCAGGCGCACCTACGATTTTCATAAATCCAAAAGGCTTTGACTCATTAGCTCCATTAGCAGAACTAGTCAATGGGCAAGTAGTGAAGATGTCCGCGTTAGCTTCTAAACCTGGAGCATTTGATCCGTTCAGGTACGCCCCTCCAGCTATTGCAGCCGAGATTGCGACTACACATATTCTTTCAGTGCTCGGCAACAGAGATGGCTTTACGCAACCACAAGCCCTGCAACTTGGTGCCGCTCTACGTGAGGGAGCTGCTGCTGGAGCTCGTTGTGTTGGCGATTGCTTGAAACTTGTAAACGACCCTGAACTTGTCACACAAATTGTGCAACAGGTCCAAGGTTCTGCTTTGTTCGCACTTGGGGTCGCTCTTGAGCCATGGCCTGACTTCCCTGCTACTGGCGGACTAACTCTAGTAGAGTTTGACCGAAAGCTTGATCTTCCTGATCCTTCCAAAGACTCAACAGTTTACACCCGCGCTGAGAATATTTCTCTAGCTGCAGTGAGACTTGTTGCACGAGCAAGCCTCGAGATCCTCATGCGAGCGGGAGGAGGTGTGCTTATTGTCGATGAAGCCTGGACGTTCCTTGGATTCCCTGAAGGTCTTGCGGCAATGCAGTCATTGGGACGAGAAGGACGCTCATTGAATATTCTCCCCGTCTTCGCAACTCAGAGAATTGCCGACATTGTTTCGCGCGACATGGAAGGTTACCTTTCAAGAGTATTCTGTCTGAAGTTATCGGACCCTAGAGAAGCTCGCGCTGCGTTAGAACTCTGCAAACTTGAGCCAAGTGAGCAACGAATAAACTGGCTAGCCAGCTGTGGACCAGTACCCGCAACTGATTCCTCTCCTGCTCGCCCACCACGAGCTCTACACCGAGACCTTGACAACCGACATTCAGCTGTCATATTAGGCCCAACACCCGACTGGGTTTACGAAGCTCTTACTACCAACCCTGCAGAACGCAAGGCTAGAGCCGAACGCTTGAAGGCTGGCGAGCAAGATGGCCGCGCCGAACAGTAAAGGTATGAACAAGCCTAAGTCGCGTGTCTGGAAGCGCCACCAAGGACGCATCTTTGCGTTGCTGCTCTTGGCATTGCTTCCTATAATAGGAGCGTTCCCCGCTCTCGCATCAGAGACACAAACAGTTGAGCTAATCACAGCTGAAGCATATAGTTCTTCAGGAAACAGGGATTCTTCGACGACGATTTCAGCGGCTTCAGATATTTCAATAGGCCCAAGGGCGGGAGAAACAGATTTTCTACCAGCTTGGCGTTGGCAGAATATTGACCTCGAACAGGATTCTGGTGGCTTTCTCGGTGCTGTCAAGACTATGCCTAATGCGATCGCTATGATCATGTTCGCGTTTGCCAACTTCCTCTGGCAGGTTCTTCTAAACATTACGAAACTTGGTCTAAGTGCAGACTTTATTACTCCTGCCGCTCCTGCTATCAACGCAGGCGTTGCCCAGCTTGGAGAGATGGTCTTCATCTTTGGTGCACTCATTCTAGCTGTTGTTTTTTGGAAAGGAATACGAGGGTGGTCCAAGGGCGAAGGCATGTCAGCTTTTCTTCGAGTCTTCATATGTATTATCTGGCTACTTGGAATTCTCGGCCTCCAACGTGTGTCAGCTGACGCTGCAGAGGCTTTTGATCCGAAAGCTGATCGAAAGGTCAGCGCTGAAGCTCAAGCCTCATATCCCGGCACGCTCCCATGGATGCTACGTACCGTAACAACCAGTGTCGATAAGACAGCGTCAGGGCTAGTCAACACTTGGGGTCTACGAGAACGTATGGCGAACACCGCAACAGGAGCTCAGGAAGCTTCAGTTGAAGGCGACGTACTCACCTGTGATAACTACATTAGTACTATTCATCAGGAATATCTAGATTACCAGATGAATGGTGGTGGTAAACCTGCGAACGCAACTCTTGCAGGTATGTCTAATTTATGGGAAAGTACACTATACCGATCTTGGACCGTAGCCCAATTCTCAACTCCTAATAGCGGTACTGACCTAGGTGCCCGTGTTATGTGTCATTACGCTGAGCAGGTCAATGACATCCCAGCAGCTGAGCAGGCAACCATAGCGGCTCTAGCATACAAGACCGGGCCATTCTCAACTGGAACTGTGCTCAAGGTGTTCGGACCTCACATCAAGGAAGAAAACCGACGTCGTGCAGTAGCAGCTTGGGCCACTTGTCAACTCGTGGATGGAAAGATGTCTGCCACCCCGGAGACAAGAAACAGTTTCGATGGGCAAGTGAATAAACACAACGGAGACTGCACTAGTTCAACAGAGGCATTCTCAACACACAGCGACGGCCTAGACGGCCAATACCTTGACATATTTGGGAACGGGGAAGAAGCTTTTGGCGTAGAGGGTAAAGAATCCGAATTAGAGAACGCCCGGAAGTGGGAGAATGCATGGTATGGATCAAATTCTGCTGAGCGTGTACTGAATGCTTTACTTTCCCTGCTAGTAGCATTGGGTATGGTATGGTCACTTGGATTCATTGCCATTGGACTAGTTCTAGTTCAATTCACAATGGTAATCCTTTTGCTGTTCGTGCCGGTCCTGCTCGCCCTCATTGCTATTGATATCAAGTCAGACAAAGCTATCGGGCTTTTCAAGCTACTCGGAACGTCAACCTTCACTAAAGCATTTTTCGGAATCCTCATAGCACTGATTATCGAAATTGCTGCTATCGGGCAAGGTATCGTTGACTACATTCCAGGTGGTGGTGGTCTTTTCGGACAGATCCTGAAAGGCTTGATGCCTCTAGCTGCTCTTATGATGGTTCGAAAAATTCTATCTTCTTTCGGTATGCAAGATATTCTGAGACCAATGGGAGCGGTTTCTTTCGCTACTGCGGCTGCTGTGTCTGCAACAGGACGTGATCCGATTACAGGGGCGCGTGGTGACAGTACGGCTTCAATGTTCAATAATGCACTCAACCGCACTGCTATGTCAGGAACAGGAGCAGGTAAATTATTATCAAAGGCTGATCGTTACTCACCGCTTCTTGAAAATTGGAACAAAGAAGGACGCGCAGCTAGACGGTCCGCAATTGACGAAGAACGTTCTCTTCGTCGTGGCAAGCGATCAGATGAACGGGAAAACCGAGGGGATGGCGCGTTCGACCGTATGAAGGACTGGGCAAACTCCCGTGGGTGGAATCTAGACCGTGCCGAAGATACACTCGCTTCTGGAGCCAAAGGTGCCGCTATCGCTGGAGCTGGAATAATTAGTGGAGGTGCAGCTCCGCTGTTCACAGGAATCCTTGCGGGTGCAGCGGGTGGTCGGAAGATTAGTGAATATTCTAAACTAAATAGCTCAAAAAGTGATATAGATCTTGACGGTTTGCCTGAAGTATCCCTTGGTGCAGACGGCACTGTTTCTTCAGGTGTAGCTGATGCACAACTCCGTGCTTACAAGAGGCGTCGTACCCAAGCTGATCAGTCAGGAAGGGGTGCCGATTCCGTAGACGTTGAAATGATCGATAGCGCGTTGAGCGGTCACCTATCGAACCGTTTTGGAGCTGACTTCGACGGCTTTGAGTCTGAGCAGCATGCGTTAGGTTCAAAAGCATCGTTTGCTAAGCAGAAGGGGTACGACTTTGATGACGTCCTTGTTTCATCGAACGGTGTTATTCTACCTAATCCGGTAGCTCAGAGTGAGCGAAATACCTTGACCGCAGACCAGATGTCCGACTGGGTCCATTGGCTCCCAGAAACTGACGCAACAAGAAAAGAAGGGGAATCTAACGACGATTATATTAGTCGCCTTTTTGCTACGGGCGTGTCCCGTGGACTTGTTACGGAAGATGGCTCATCTGTGGATGTCTGGAGCAAACTCGGACTAGATATGAAGAATAAGAATGATTTACGAAGAGTAGAGTCTTTCCTTCGTGGGGATCGCGAAGATAGCCTCCTCTCTAATACAGTGTTCGAATCGCGCAATTCATCTGCTGAACGCATCATGATAGCCCAGCTCCAAGGTCAGACCGCTGGTACACGAGTCTCTGATCGCCGCGACCAGCACAACGTAGTAGCCATGCAGAGTGCTATCAACTCTGTAAGAAAAGATCTAAGCGGTAAACTAAATATAACGTCAACGATGAAAGCTGAGATGGACAACGCAGCACAAATACTTATAAATGCGCAAAGCAGTTTGCGAGAAGAACTGGATGCCACAACTCGCGCCGCTCTTCAACTAGCAGTGAACGTACAACGGGACAAGTTTCAGGCGCAGGTAGACACACTAAACAAGCACATCCTAGATGTAGCACAAGATCTTGTCTGCCAACGAGCTGACCTCTTAGTAGGGAGCAATGTAATCATTGGACACGAACAACTCGAGCAGTTCTTAGCGGACGAATTGAAGGTACATCTCGAAAGCATAGAGATGATGGAACATGCCCGTGATGGTGTTGTCCTAGGAAAGTCCACAAGTAAAGAACTCATTGAACTCTCTACCAAAATCGAGAAGGATATGCGCAGTCGCGCTGCCGATCTTATTGGCGAAGCCGGCCATGTTGCCGAGCAAATGAAAGAACGATTTGCGAAAATGTCAATCGAGAGCGATCGTATTGGGTCTACTACAACACAGTTCATTTCAACACGCGATCTGGTTGCTGAGGTAGGCGCAGACCGTTTCCCGTCCGCTAGTAGCGGTGGCCCAGCTGCGAAAAAGGAGAGAGTGAGATAAACATGGGTTTTCTATCTGATGCAGCAAAAAGAGGGTTTGAACGAGCAGGTGGTGGTACTTACGTCCCAACATGGTACAAATCTACTGTCGCTGTCGGTGGAGTATTCATAATAGGAGTACTCGCTTATAGCGCAATCACAACAGATCGACCTGATCCAGTCGCTCCAGGAGGATCCATAACGGTTGGCGAGCCTATACAGAAAGATTTGTCATCTGAAACCTCTAAACTTCCTCTTGTAGGTGGTGGGAGCGTTGATATTCCAAAATCAGCTTTAGAAACTGCCGAGGCTGCCGCGCTCGCAATTTGGACTGGTGACTGGTCTAAAGTGCCGGTTGATGGTGAATTCTCTGATGTATCAGCGACCTATCCTAATTCTATTGTCGGCAAAGCTAGTGTACTAAACTCAGGTTCGGAATCTATAAGCTTTCTCTTCAGTCTTGATGAAGATGGAAATGGTATCTGGGATCAAGACTTCCAGGTCACCGTCATCAGTGGTGCCTCTGGCTGGGTCTACCCTTCCTACATTGGATGACAGACCATGGCTAATAATGATTGGGATGACCTAAAACGATGGTCTCGCGAACAGCGGGATAAGAAGCCAGATACTTCTGGTTCTTCCGTTGATGACCCCATCTTACCAGTAGAACAACCTACCAACCAAAATGAATCAAAAGAGGAAGAACACGATTCACTTCAGGGTTCGGAAAGCCTGAAGCCTGAAATTCAAAAAAAGGCTGAAAATTATAGTAGAATTGCATCTGACCCCCGTGGCGCAGTTGGTGACCAAGCTCGAAAAGCGATAGCCGATAAAACAGGAATCAAACTTCCAAAAGGAATTACAAATGATCTGCGCACACCCGGAAAACGTGGTAAAGCCGTTCGTGCAGGAGCTGATGCCGCAATCTCAGCAGGGCTTGTGTACTTGGGTGTACCACCACAGATATCGCAGCGAATCGCTCCTAAGGTACTGGGAGCCATTTCCATACTCCTTTCATTTACATTACTTATAGTGCTCGGCGTTGTCGGAGGTATTGCTACCAGTTCAAAGAATGACGGAATCGAGATAATACCTGCATATCTTGATGTCGACGATAGGTTACGTAACACTACTAAGAGGTACTCTGAGATGTACCGAATACCAAATCGCGTACTGTTAGGCATCGCTGGGATACAAACTAGTTATGGTAGATACAGTCCGTACGACAACATTGACCGAGATCCAACACGTAGTGGTCCAGGTCTAGCTGACAAGACTGCCGCGGCTGAAGAAGGGGTCTCAACCTATCCCCTATCACGTCCGGCAATTGGTAGTAAATCTAACAGCGATCAAGGTCTAGGTATGTTTCTTGTTAGACCTGGTGCTGCAGCAAGAGCGAAAGTAAACCCACAAGATGTAGAACGCACTATACGTTGGCTTGCCCTACTAATGCGTGAAGAAGCTGACGAACTCAAGAAGAGTGGGATAGAAGAGCCATCCCAGAATTCGACAGACTTTAGCGCAAGTGATGACTTCTGGGGAAAAGTAGTTGCAAGCCTCCCACTCGTCGATCCGTTAGCAGGTACACTTAGATGCTCAGCACCAGCTGATACATCTGATGTCTCGGTTATAATATCAACAATATGGAACTGTGAAGTTGACCGAATGTCCAATATCGGCATTCCGATAGTGTCAGGTGAAGAGCAGATGTTTGTTACATATAATACACGTCGAACGATATCTGGGCTACTTATTAGGGATGCCCTAACCGTTGCTTGGATGCATGGAAAACAAGTATCCCCGAGTGCAACAACATGGGCTGAAATATCTCAACTACCCTGCAATGATAAGGCTACTATAGCTGGAATTTTTCCTATTGACAAAACAACAGCTAAATCTCTAGGTGTCAAAGACCGATGCGATGTTTCTGAACTAAGCAGTGCGGTAGCGCGAGCTGTACTAAATAAACTAAATGTCCCTGATTCACCACCCAGTGTACCAAACATCAACCCCTATAGTATCGAACAGGATGCTTGGAGTATTGTCCCTTTTGCTCTTGGTGACAACAATTCACGCCAACGCTTTGCTGAAGAAGGACCAGCTAGGCCTTTCTATCCGTCAGAAGTTTGCGAGAAACTCATTGTGGGACACATAACGTCCATATCTTTGAATCCGAACTTGCGAAATTTCTTCGTTCAACTGGCTGAGACACCAGGAGCCGACTCAACATCGTTGCTAAGTTACAAGGAAGCTTCGACCTTGCTTACCGGTCCAAGTCCCGGCAACCCACGAGATGACAGACGTTGTCTTGGCCGAAGCACAAAGATAGCAGACGGTCCTTGGCTGGAAACAATTTCTAGCGAAGCTGAAAGACTATATATGCTACTCTCCGAAGGCACGAGAATCTCTGGTACAGGCGAGATTCCTGCTGAAGTAACCGCACTTCACGGCATGTCTGTGCTAGCAGAACAAATTTTGAAAGATTATCCTGATGCGCTTCGCTTAGCGATTCCAGGTAAGGACCCAGCAGTGGAGCGACTTTCCAGTGATCAGATCTTCTTTGAAGTCCCTCCAGCGGGAATTACTACGTCAACTGTTAGTTTCGGCCTGTGGCAGCGCGCTCTAAGCGAAGCTCTTCGGCTTGGAGGTCTTCTCCCTGGTGATCCTCGAGCTGGATCATCTTTCCAGTTCTCAGCAGGTGGAGGCATTGGCATTGCGTTGCAACGTGAAGAACCGGGTCCGAAACCTGTGTTCCCAACGCAGGATGGAACAGTAGCTCTTCCCCCATGCGGAGATGCTAGAAACTCAGTTGAACACCGAACAGTCCCCCAATATGTTGAACGCTGGATGGCTCTTTGTACCGCTGCAGCGTCGTCAGGGGTGGAGATTGGGATAACCTCGTCATGGCGTTCAATGGCGGAACAACAATACCTTTACAATTTGTATGGTAGCGGTCGAGCTGCAGCACCTGGCAATAGTGCACACCAAAAAGGTTGGGCACTCGACATTTCAATGAATAGTGGTCAATCATTCTCACAAAACGCAACTTATGCTTATCTTCACTCAATCGTAGGATGCCTAAACGAGCGCAACAAACAATACAAACAGCTCGGCAAATCCTTGACTCCGGAGATGTATATAGATGTTCAGCGTAAAAGTGAGGAACCCTGTGGACCTGGGACAATCCCTATCAAAAGAGTGCAAACCTTCGGGCTCGTACCTCTCTGTACTTTCAGGCTAGGAGAAGACTTCTCCACGCCTGAAGTTCTACTCTGTCCAATGGATTCCATCATACGGGGTACCGGCGGTCAGATACGTGAACCATGGCATTTAGACTATGGTATTGTTGTTGTCCAACTTGGTATACAACCAGCCAACTGTAATTCTATGACACCTATTGACCCAACAAACCAGCAATCTGTAGCTATAGCAGTGAAAACAATCTTCTATTGCGAACTTGCTGCAAAAGGTTTGACATCAGTAGCGCCTATTGATGGTCCTCGTTACCCAGCGTCGAAGTATTTCAAGAACCTTGCTGAACAAGTTTCATCTGAAGCTGTTCTAGTAGCGTACTGTGAATCTGGACTTACACCAAACTCAGGAGACGGTTCATCTTACGTAGGCGTCTTTCAGATGGGTCGCAAAGAGATGGAGACTTTCGGCGGAAATGCTTCCGCACGCACCGATGCAAGGTTGAACATCACGGCAGCTGCTAGATACTTCCTATACGGTTGGGAACGCTATGGAAATACAGGCTGGGGAGGTTGGGGACCCTGGGCAGTAGTAAACACCGATTTCTGGGAGACAAACCGCGCAGTACTAAGACCAGCAATAGGGAGGTTTGCTTCCACTCACCCCTCAGCAGAAGGTGAGTTCGGCCCTGACCTTCCTGCATGGGCCATTGACCCAACTGGATCATGGGGCATAAGTGGCGGGTGCGGTGAATACGCATACGCTGGAAAATCTTGGCCGGCACCAAAGAAATAGATTTACGTCTAGGGCTATATGTAAAATAGTTTTGCCGAACGAGTGTGTTTTTATGAACAATTCGCTCTTATTGCTAAATAGTATGGATTGCTAACTAGGCCCGGTCTAAAATACTAACAAATTATATGTAGTTGTCGACCATGATCCAGTATAATAAATGACTAAGAGTATACTAGATTATCTACCTGCAAGCGGTTTCATCGAGCGTTTGATTTTGGAAAACCCTTAGAACGCATTGCTCTGATTTGAGAAACACTCAATGATGCACCGCGATCATCTACTGAACCAGGCATGACTTCCTCTGACGCGCTTTGGATCTCCAACAAACCAGCAGCTGAATACGGGAGTGGGGCGATTCCCACATACGCGCGAACCTCCTGCCCATCTATTAGGACACGGCCTTTAGAGGCAGCCCCTACGCGTAGCGAGGCCCAAGTTGCCCAGTTTTCACCTTTCAACGGTGACCAGTTTACAATTGATACACCACCTGCTGTGAAACCACCAATAACAATGAGCATGATTTCAAGCGTAAAACCTAGAAAGAATACAAAGAATAGGAAGTATACTACCAGTCCAATGAAGAACCCTACAATACCTCCGACTAAAGATTTCAAAGGAACTGAACGAGGGAGAACAAAGTTGTCGCCTAGTTTAGCGATACGAGTTGGTGGCGGGCGAAGCATTGTTGTAGCCGCAAGCATTACAGGTCCACGTAAAATCTCATCTGACATACTAGAACTCCTCAGCTTCCTTCTGGCTCTCAGGAACGATACTTATCGTTTCTAGTATCGGTCCAGAAACAAGAAGGACCCCCTGCAACTGCAGAGGGCCTTTCTCGGGGACAGTAACGGAGAGATTAGGCGCTGACCGTAGTCAGAATACCCTTGATAGAATCGGTGATCTTTGTAATAAGATTGCCGCCACCATCGATGATGGCAAGCGGAGCAGCGATATCCCAGCACAAGAAGCCAGCAACAAGACCATACGCTAGTGTTTTACCGGCATCCAGAGTTGCGCCCTTTGCAAGGTGATTGATCGCTTTTACGACAGCGGTGAACAGGATAACTATACCTAAAACTCGGAAGACCGCTTTCACAGGTCCGAAGATAGGCTGGCTAGTGACGGTTGTAGACGTCACCTCTCCTGCTAGTAATACGAATTCATTCCACATTTTTGAGTTACCTCTCTCTGTTGTCCCAGGCCTGGTTAGGCCTTATTCCTACTGTTGTGGCCGGAGACAAGAACGCCACTACCTGCAGGCCCCCAGGCCACCACTTGTGGTGAAGCCTGGTCGACGCCTGAAACAGTCACGTCCATATCTACTTCCGTTCCGAAACCATTGGGGCCGGTCAACGCGACACGAACCCTCAACAGCCAATTACCGCTTTCCTGCGGGAGGGCAGCAAGTACAGATATACCAGTACTTGAAAAGCCTCCCAAACCTTCATACTCAACCGTTGTGCGACTATCACCAGTCGTAGACTGGAGACGTGCGCGATCATCACCAGCCCAGAAAGAAGCCCAGTCTGCCAAGCGAGAACGTAAAGTATCTGGGACTTGTGAGACCCCGCTAGCAGCACCATAATCGAAAGGTAATCTAGTGCTAACTTCAGATGCTGACTCGATATACGGTAAAGCTCCCAACATTGGTACGTCCCCTTGAGGTACAAGAACCACAATGACCAAACGGTAACGCCATACACCCGATCGAGAGTTCTCCAAATCCTTTGGTACAATAAACTCGAAGTTGTGCCTCTCTAAAGGAATACCCGCAGTCACATCTGGTGTGAAACCTGCCCAGACAAGATCCTGAGCTCTAAGTGATGTACCATTGCCAATAACTACACCCTCATCAGAAGTTGAAACAGTTGAAGACAAAGGCACGGGAAGCGGTCTCCCTGCTAGAACAGCAGCAGCGGTAAGTTCCGCTACAGCTTTGCCCTTAGGCTGAGCGTCGAGAAGATTTGGGACAGGCGGCGTGTTCGTGAACCATGCAAACATCGAAAGCAGGCCAGCTGAAGCTGCGAACAATAATACCCCAAGGAGTGAATAGAATCGTGCATTGACAACAGACTGCGATGATTTGTGAGAACGCGAGCGAGCTGTAATGCGAGGGAGTTGAACCTGTTTGGCCATGTCTTCAGTTTCGGAACATTTCTCGACCCCCGGTACGAGGTTGGACATCCGCGACCACCTCGGAGATCTCGTATATGAACAGAGATGACTGGAGCGAGTCAGAACACGCACAAACAACCCTTTATGACGTTGCAGGTCTTCTCCCAGTTGACACAACAGAGTCCATCCTTGAAGAGATGGCAAAACTCACAGGTGATCGCACCGATGCTTACCGAGTCCGTAAGGCAATAGCACTCGAGGCGCTCGCTGATGAGTCTTTTCGCCATGCCTACGACAAGCACCTCACCACAGGTGCAGGCTGGCGTGAAGATAACCACTTCCCAATCCTCCCAGCAATGCCGGCTGCAGGATGGGGAACGGATGAAATGGCAACTTGGATCGAGCAAACAAAGAATATCATCGTCCCTACGAGACGTGATCCTCGAGGCTTTGAAAAGCTTCCGACACGAGCTCGAACATACTTTAGTCACTCAATCCCTACATGGTTGTGGTGCATTTACATGAGCATGGTGACACTCCTTTCTGCAGCTCTAGGGGCGGGAACACTGAACCGTATATATGAAATTCCTACACTCGGGTATCCAGCAGTCGCAGCCATAGGGGCATTTCTTGGCTCAACCGCCGGATACTGCTACCAAGTAGCTCGTCAATGGCAAACCAGAGCTATTCTACTTTTCGTTACTCTATTCGCCGGACCTCTGCTCTTCGTCTCATATATCTTGTCTTTACTATTGCTCGTCGCCGTGATCGCAGGAGTCGTTACCACTTCGATTCTCGGCACACGTGCGGAGTTTGACTGGGCATCAGAACCCATCCTCCCTCAAGCCCCATACTCACCCTGGGCACCAATCGAAGGAGTATCTGCGACCCGACTCGGTGCGGGAACTTCAACTCCAGCACAAGCAGCAGCAGTACTTCGCGCCTGGGCAGGACGAGTAGGTTTTCCTGTCGGAGATGCAGATGATGATGATCTTGTCGCAGCAGTTATAACAGCTGACGCATGGGCTTTTGCCATCGGCGCTGACAGCGTTTCACAGGCCGCTAATTTCGGCCCAGCTTCCCTCGGCGCGATTTCTGCATCCATTAGTCGAGCTGCAGGATTTGGTGAAGATCCACTACCTATGCTTCCCGGTGAATGGGCATCATCGACTAGAATGCCAGGTCTTAGAGAAGCATGTCTGGATTGGAAAAGTTGGGCTATTCAACAACTTGGTCGTGAACGCGGGCTACGAGCTATAGAGATAGCGGCTGCTGACCTTTGCTGGGGCGGCGGCGGCGAGGATAGACTTACCCGCCTTTCCCGATACATATTAGGTAACCTTCACTAGTCTCTCTTTGTACGATTATCGTATGATTAGTGAACGCTATTGCGAAGTTGCGCTATCTGCGCACCATCGGATATATGACTCGAAGAAAGTTCTCACACAGGACGGAGACCTTCGGTTTCGACGCATCTGATCCATGGTCAGTGGAAGCATTGAGACTTCTTTTTAGAGTACCGCGAGCATATTCACCTTTGGTCGATGCTTGGGACTCTCGACACCCAGGCACCATCAAGGCACTGAATCGACTTGTGCAGATGGAATTCGTCGAACACCAACCCGCGATAGTTGTAGACACTAGGACTGGACACATTTCAGACCGCATTTCATCTCCACTTCCAAGATATAGGACGACTTCTAAGGGACACAAATTTTGTTTGGAAGTCCAATCTGACGTACGGTTCTTGCATGACCAATATCCCAGGTTGACGTTAGCGTCATCGGGTAAACTTTCGTCACTTTTGTTTGCTTTTGATCTAGAAGGTTCGCACTCGCGTTACGGTCTGAGCGTCCCTCATGCAGTAACTTTGAGTGGGTTACCGGATCGTTCGGGTCGCTGGTGGGTTCGCAAACTTCTAGCAGATGGGTACCTGAAGGAACTCCCGAACAAAGTACCCGATGTCCGCGAAGTCGTCCCAGCACACTGGCGACCAACACGAGTTCTAGCACGACAGCTCAGTGACGTTTTTGACGAATTCTCTGGTGAACACGCTGGTGCTCTGAAGACGGAGTTCAGGCTGGGTCGCAGCCGCTTTCTCGGTGCTATCGACCCCGCACGCGTAGGCATCTCGGGTGCTACGGACTTTGATCATGACGTTGAATGCCAGCGAATTCTAGCTGCCATACTACGTTCACCTCGTAGCGTTCATGAGAACGTATTCTCTGTAGAGCCCCGCATTGTTCTAGAGACCGACACTAGCACTACACCATGGGGGTTCACCGCTTTAGGATCTGACGTCGTATTCTACCAGCCTGATGCAGAACTCCGTGAACGAGACGAACAAGGGGTACTCTGGTCAGTTGTAGAGTACGAGCGGTTTCAGTCCCGCCGAGACGCATGGAGTCACATCGAGCGCTTTCTAGGATGGGTACATCTGCGAGCTTTGCCTTTTGAAGGGGCGGTTCTCCGCTTCGTTGTAGATACCGAATCCAGGGTTCGTTCCTATGTCGAACTCATTGAAGCTTTCGCCGATCATGCCATAGACCACCCAGAAGCCCTACCGGTAAACAAAGTCATCTTAGCGGTAAGTTCTGTCGACCGCGTACTTGCCGCAACCGACCCACTTGATCCTCGTGCTTGGTTCAGAATCGTGCTTCCTTATGAACCGGCCGGTGAACACCAACCTGTTTTGCATGACATAAAGCACTCCCCATATGAGGATTATTTCGGGCGAAGCTGATGCATTTGCTTGCCGGCATTCACTGTAACTGTAATTTCATGTGAAGGCCAGGTATGGTGCTGTATTGGGCCGACACTGAACTCGATATCCATAGTCTAGAGCGGAAGTAGGAAGCAGCGTGTTCGGATTCAACAAAGCACGGCGGGACGCAGAGCGACAACGGCTCCAAGCATCTGCGCGACGTGCTGAACTCGACCGTTTACTGTCAACTGACGATACATTGGATCTCCCCCATGGTTCAAATGAGCAGCAGACTCAAGCTCGAGAGTATAAAATAAAAAGGGGTACTGCGAAAACTTTCTTCACGGTTTTGCTGTCCACAGCTTCTGTTATAGGTGGTATCCTTTACGGCGGACCAGTTCTCGGTAATGACTGGAATGCGGTGCCACTACTACTCGCTTCAAGCTTTTTTGTCGTATCTATAGCTGAATCTTTACGACTTCTTCGCCATGCATCAACGATAGACCAAATATGGATTCCGGCCGTCGGAATTCTTCTTCTTGGGGTGTTTGGTTTAGGTGTTCAAGGCCAAGTCGTTATCGAAGGAAAACCATATTGGCGAAACTCTGATACAGCGCATGCCTTTATGATTGCGTCTGAGATCCGAGACGACCTCTACATTCTTCAAGAAAATCAGAGTCTGCTTTCCTACCCCCCAGAACAGGCACGTGGACTTATTACCCTGTATGGAGCGGCCGCAGGACAAGCTGAAGAACTTTCTAAACGGTGGAATCCAGCGACGGCACCGTCAGATCTCCCTGTGCCGGGCTTTCTTGTCGTTTACGAACGAATGAATGCAGCTGCAGATCAACAACGTCAAGCGCTTTTGGGATATGCAGCGTATCTGCAACAGCCCGATGCTCGACTAGCCGAGGAAATAGACCGGTCGCGTGTGATTGCTGAGCAGACATATCTACTAGCTGCAACAGAACTAGCCAACGTTGTTCGTCCTCTCGGCATTGATCTTTCCAAACAGGAGGGCTGATGGCGCGACAAACACACCATCAACCACAACATCAAGGTTGCGGTCAGGATTGCACCTATCGAGGTCTGTACGAAGGCACACAAGCCTCACTTGCTGATATGGCGCGCCGACAGACAGAAGCTCTTCGTCGAGTTGGGCGGCTACGAGCTGCAATCGTGATGCTTCTCAAGCGTCATTTCCCTCAAGCATTCACTCAGGCTGAGGCGAATATCGGTACGCGTCTATCTGAGTCTGACGACGAAGTGCTTCTAGCCTATCTGACAGGTTTTGTCGGTAACAACCCAGATGGGAGCTCAGAACAGTACATCATGCTTCTAAGGAAACTTTCCATGTTGAAGACAGAGTTGTTATCTGCCGGTATACCTCTCTCTAATGATGACCCTCAGAGCTGGGTCGAAACAATTCAAATATGGCGAAAACACAAACAACCTAATAACACAAACATAACAGGAGATCAACGAACATTGTCAGCCGGGGAAAACTCTACCATCGCCATGATTGGTATCGATCAAGAGACTGCAGCGGAAACACCTAAATCTGATAAGATGACCCCCAACGGACTTCTTTTAGGTGATCTATTCGCAGAAACCCGCAATGCCAAAGAAAGTAGAGACAACAACTCTCATGGAACGGACCCAACGTCTCTAGGGGATCTTTTTGAGGATAGCGAACCCGGAAACGGCAACGTGTCCAAAGATACTACCCACATGGCTACGGACAGAAATAAAAGCGGTCAAACACTAGGTGATATATTCGGAACATCAAACACTCGAGTCTGGAACGGTGAACTTGGTGAACCCACACTCGACGATTCCGGCCGCTGGCTACCCACCCCACTGCAAGCACAGAAAGGTGTCAACCCATTTCTGAATGAAAGGGATGACAAAGTAGTATCAGAAACCCCTGATATAGAAAAATCTAAAGCGGGTCGATCTGGCAAAAAACTCAATCAAACAACTGAGTCTGTCTCAAAGCCCTCCGAATCAAGCTCTGATAACCCTAAGAACCATTCTAATGAATCAATAATTACAAACCAAAACGTTCAGGATGTATCTGTTTCAACCGACCCTGAGACAACAGATGATTCAGAAGGAGACTCAACAACTGTTGAAAGTGGGCAGGTGAACTGGGTAAACCCATTTGATGCACCTCCCGGACTTCTCCCAGACTTTGACATCGAAAAAGATACAGAAAATACCTTGGGCCTGAAGCATATTACCACAAACGGGACCATCACAAGAGAAAACGAAAATACTACACCGCAAGGCATACCTATTATGTCTGCCGGAACTGACAATTTGATAAAAGGTGCTGTAAGCCAACCTGCTCAAGGTGTTTCACAACCGCTACGACCTGAGTTGTTCCCAGTTGTGCGACCAACGAAGACAAACAGAAGGGGTACGAAAACCCCTCGCGCTAGAGCTGAGAGACCAGATCCGCATCTTCTCGACATCCCTATTGACTACCCTGACACAAGTGAATTGTCACTAGATACAAGGCAAAAACTTTTAGCTTCCTGTCTTATTCCCCGGCCTGTATTCACAAGTGACCTTCTATCTGTTGCAGGTAGTAACGACGTTGTTTCATCTTGGGAAGCTGAGCTACGTGCTGATCCAGCGACCAGTCCAGTTAGATTCCTTGCTGCCAAAGGAAGGCATAGACTTCGTGGCAGCCTAATTATCCCTGTTAGCGAGGCGCGAGAGATTGCTAAAGGTACACGTTTACCTTGGTGGTCTGATTGCGTTAGCCTTTACCGCGGTTCTCGTCTCTACGAACTCGGAGTCGTTCTTCACCGGGTAGGGGAAGAAATCGTCGCTGCAAGGTTCGACGAAAATGTTGCTGTTCTACGTCTAAGTAGCCCGCGAGGTCTTGTTGGTGTAGTAATAGTATTTGATACTAATATAAATGAAGAACCTGCTAGAATTGCTCTTCGAGAAAGTATTGAACAGTTGCTGAAGGAACGGTTGACTTTGATAGCAGTACTTACCAGCGCAGGAGAGGCTATAGCTCTCACCAATCTTACTGAGACGGTTGCTAGTCTAGCGCTCAGCGAGCAATGGTCAAGGAATATTCCAGTTATTGCCGCTCGCAGCTGGGAGTTTGCTGATGATAGAGGTAGTACAGCACATCTCGTTTTCGGAGGCTGAACCGATTCTTTTGAATCGTCGGGTATGCATTGCTTCTGACAAAAACGCCTACACTGTGAGAATTATGGATACACTAGGAGCTGGTCTAATAACAATGGCTAATGGTCTTTTTGACCTAGCCTTGTCTGTCGCTCACCCCCTTGTCCTTGTCGTGGCAGCTATGGCCCTTTCCATGTCTTGGCTTGCACTCATAGAGCGTGATGAGCTCGATAGACTCGGTTCGAAACCTGAAATCGGACAACACTAATGAGTCGCGACCGTAACTCCCGCGATCAGCGCAGAGTGGAAGTCTACAATGACTTCTTTTCTGACGGTGCACCTACATCTCAGCAGTTCCAAACTCAGCAACAGCAACCTTCTGAAGTGCCAGGAACTCAACGTATTACTGACAGAGCAACTCGTGCTGCTAGCCGACTAACACAGTTTGAAGGACTTCGTGGTCGTTCTACCCGTGCCTCACTCGTAGCTAGGTACGTATCCTATATTCTCACTATCATTTTCGGGAGCGGGCTTACCCAAGCAGCAACACAAGGTGTAAAATATGCCGAAGGAGGCGGCATATTCATGCTAATATCCTGCACTTCCGTAAGCGTCGTCGGAGCAGCTGCTACCTTATTCTACGTGAATCTGCGCAATGAGATAATTGCAAGAGTACGACACTACATCTTTGGCATTATTATTTTCCCAGGTACACTACTAGCTCTCTTTATTTATGCAACTGCATCATGGTGGGGTACAGACACCTTCTCTACAACCGTCTCTACAGCTTTGCCGGTATTGTTCCTTGTAACTGTTGTTCTACCCGCTTTCATCTTTGTAAAAGAGATAGCTGGAATGAGATCTATCTATCGTTCAACATTGGACGACGAAGAAGCTGTAGCACTCTGGTCACGCCAAGACGGACTACAGCGCTAACCTTTCATACCTTCGGAATCCTAGCCCATAACACAGGGCTCTTCCCTTCCAAAACTTCTCAAACACCAACCGATAGTGTTGATGTAACAGTTGCACCGAGACAAGTTGCGCCGACCGTCGGAATACATGTCACCGATCTTCTCCCCTCCGCACAACCAGCTGAATGTTCCCGGTTCCAGCGATCGGGTACTTCGACGTCCGGATCTCCGCAACCTTGTTGTTCCACGTCTATCAGGAGAGGTTCTTGGCAATGAGGTCGACTATGATGATCTGATCATCCACCGCGCTTGGCGAAGCTATGATGACGTTGAGGCGGGATCTGTCAGATATTTTATGTTGGAGTTGAGTCAGCGTAATCCTGGTGAGAAGTTGTATAGTCCTGTTTTTTACAAAGCAGTCCGGATGATTCGTCTAACCCGCGTTCCACGTTATCTACGGCAAGCGTCTGCTTCATCTGGTCCGAACATGGTGTTCGAACAGATGCGTGATGTGCTAGCAGCATTGCGTGAGCAAGGTGTTCTGTTCGTCAACATGGTAGCTAAGAGCCCTACTCTTCCTCTTGTTTTCGCTTACGGAGTGCAAGGAGTAGGCCCATCCCCTGAAGCAGCAATGGCACAAGCTGACGAGGCCTTCGCAGTACTTGAATATCAATTGAATGGTACATATCAGCAACTTATGTACAAATCTATCACAGCTGAAGAAGGCGAGATGTTGGCCCGTTACCAGGCTGAATGGCGTCACATTGCAATGGGGCGAGGTATACCAATGCCAGCCGGCTCCACCCTGGGTAACGCAGGGCTTCTGGACGGCAACAGAACCGATATTGAAAGCACAAATAATCAACTCGAGAGCTTCATTCGTGGTATGGTAGACCGCAGCTTTATTCTCACTCTTGTTACAGTCCCACTATCACCAGCTCAGGTCACTTTCGCCTGGCGTAACCTAAGTCAGAAGGTCTCAGAAGTAAGATCTGAGGTTCATGGTTCACGGTCAATAATGGCTGGAGTTGCTTTTCCTCTTGTACTTGGTACTTCTCAAGGAGAAACAGCAGGAACTACTCATACAGCAGGTTCTAGCTGGGGTACAAGCAGCACTGATGGCACGTCGACAGCAGTCGCCCATGGGTTGACTCATACTGCTTCACAAGGTGTCAGTCAGACAATGACTGACGGTATATCAAATAGCCTTGCAGCTGGTCAGTCTCTAACAAGCACAGATTCCTTTTCCATGGGGGCGAACACTTCTGAAACCCATGGCCTATCTACAACCCAAGGCGTGAATCAGTCGAACTCTGTCAACCAGAGCTCATCTGTTGCCGCAGGAAACAGCATAGGTCAGAACTGGAACAATTCAGTAGGAACATCTATGGGTGTCAGCGTAAACGATACACAAGGATACTCCAACTCCAGCACAGTTGGTTCATCTTCGGGTTCATCTTTCTCTAATACACAAGGTGATTCGATGCAGACCAATACAGGCACAACATCAGGAAGCGGTATAAACGGGGGCGTGCCTCTAATTGGACTAGGTGGTTCGACTTCTACGGGATCTACAGAAGGGGTTGCATCAGGTCAATCTAATGCAAACACTGTTGGTTCAACTAATTCATCTTCGGCTTCTAACTCTACTGGAATCTCAGCGTCTCGCGCCACGGGAGTCTCTCAAGGTGTCAATATGAGTGAAACATTTGGTGGTTCCCAGAATCAATCCATGACCAGTACCCAGTCCGTAGGAACTGCCCAGTCGATCGGTACCAGCCAGTCCGTTGCCTCCTCGCACTCAATGTCAGCTGGCAACAGTATGACACAAGGACAATCTTTGGCCAATGGTCAGTCTCTTACCCAATCTATGGGGTCGAATCAATCAGCAGCAATGGGCAGTAACGCAGGGAACTCAGAAGCTCAGTCCGTACAACAGACAAGTGGTGCGAACCGGTCTGTAGCTACAAATCAAGGTCTCAACGACGCCTACGCAGTTGCTATGAGCCGTAACACCGCTACAAGCGGTTCCCTCTCTGTCGCACCGAACCTTGGTGTAAGCATAAGTCGTCAAACGTTCGACTCCGCCAAGGACACAATTGCGCGGATGCTCGAAGCACAAATGAACCGTTACAATGAAGGGATAAAGTCTGGAGCTTTCATGTACCAGATGTTCCTTGTTACTCCAGATCGTCACACGCTCGTAGGTGGAGCTGGTTTGCTGAAAAGTGCATTCTGGGGTTCTGGACAAGCAAACGCTCAGCTGCCACAGCCTTTCCATACCATCACGGACTTCGAAGAGAATGAAGCAACCCGTTTGCACACGCACGCTGCAGCCTTTACCTCCTACCGCCGTCGTGAACCCCAGGTAGAGCTTATCGAGCCGTTCAAGTACTCTACGTATATAACGCCTTCAGAGGCTGCCGCATTCGTGCACCCTCCTACTGCGGAAGGACCAGGGCTTCTTGCGACAGTCGATTCAATGCCAGTAATGCGTATACCATCAGATCGTACTGCGCGTGAGATTCCGCTCGGTCATGTCGTAAACGGTGAACGAGGTGTTGTATCAGACATTGGGTTTGGTCTTGATCTGGATGAGATTACCCACACGCTCATCGCGGGAACAACAGGATCCGGTAAGACCACTACCCTAATGCGTCTACTGACAGAAGCGGTCAAAATTGAGCGCACTCACATGGATCTACCAACACCGCAGAATCCGGTACCTGTTCAGCACAACGTTAGAGCATCCATACTTGCTCTAGATTGGATGCGGAACATGCGTGACTTGGCTTCAATCCCTGAACTTGTCGCATCAGATCGCTTCCGGTTCTATAGTTTGTTGAAGCCTGAACTCGGACGTTTCCGTTTCAATCCTCTCGCTGTACCAGCAGAAGGTATGACTACAGCGGAGTGGTTGAACACGCAAGCTGACAACTTCACAGCCAGCTTCAACCTAGGCGAGTTCGGTCGTTCCCTCATCGCAGAATTCCTAACTGATTTGTATATGGCTAATCGTCTGAAGCCATATGTTCTCCGCCCAGCTATAATTGACGAGATAACCGGACAGGTTCTTCGTCCAGCCGTAGAGCTTCCAGCCATCGATCCTTCCCGCCTACCCGCAGATGCGATCAGCGTTGGGCATGACGGACAACCAGTTGCAAATGCGTTCACGCATTCATCACTTTCTCGCTGTGTTTCACTTGCCGACCTAGCAACAATCGTAGCTGCCAAGGTTGAACAGGCCGCGACTGTGGAAGGTGCGAGAGCAATGGGTACAGCTATGCGAGATCGCCTTCAGTCCCTTTGGCGTCGTATGCAGTACTTTGCTCCAGGAGGTCAGTATAACGATCTTCTTGCCTGTGACCCAGATCCTCTTACGCGTACCACACTTGGTGTCACTGATCTCATCGACCCTGACCGCGGTCTCGTAACAGTAATCGAAGCAGACGGTCTTGACTTTGAGGCTCGTCGCCTCATCTTGGGCTCCGTTCTACTAGCTATCTACCGTTATGGACTTCACCACGGAAAAGGCGTATTTGATCATAACGGCCGCGGTCCTGGATGTTTCGTCGTCATGGAAGAAAGTCATGAACTTTTCGGTGTAGCTGAATCAGGCGAAGACCAATACTCGGCAGCGAAGAGAACTGAGATATACGAAGGTATGTTCCGTAGGGTACGCGCACTAGGTCTACGCCTGGTAGCGGTGGCCCAACAACCAGCCAAGCTTCCAGATGCAGTTACTGCAAACGTTTCTACTGTATTCATACATAAGCTTCGTCATAAAGAAGACCGCGACAAGGTTTTCGCTCTTCTGAACTGGTCCAACATACTAAACCAACAAGTGCGCGAGTATCGCTACCTCGGTGAAATGGGCATTGGATACTGCATAGCTCGTTTGGATGCTAAGGATGACTACTCTGACAGCGCACCTGTCCATTTCCGTACTGAGCCACCAGTACTCGATGAGGTAACGGACGCCAGGCTCGCCCAACTCGCTCAAGTTCAAACGCTCGGGGGAAGATCCTAACTCTAGTTGTCAGAGAATACTCACATCCTGAATAGTCTGATCTTACATTACGGACTTGCGGTTACAGCCAGTTCATGATGGTCCGACACTAAGACAGAAGCCGTGTTATAGCACGGAGAACAGGGAGCTATACGTGGGTATGAAAGATAGATTCGATAACAACAGTCAAACAGACGCCTTTTCGGAGCCAACGAAAGGTCGCCGTAGGCGTGAGCGCGCTGGTACAACACGTAAGCGTGTAAGTACTCAGTTTACTCTGTTTATAGTCTTCTCCATGATTGCAGGTTTGCTGGGTGTTTTTCTTGTAACCGAAAGCGGGCCTGTTACCTACGTTGCCAGAGTAAAGGCTCCACTAGCAGCAGGCATGCTTGTCGAGTTTGGAGACGCTGCCCGTATCGAAGTGGTAGCTATGGCAAAAGAAGCGGTAGAACCAGGAACTTTTTCCGGTCCTGACGGAGAATCTGTAATTGATCGGCTTCGTATCGAGCTTGAAGGTCAACGGGCAATATATTCTCTGAGCATCGGACAACAGCTGCGTCCTGAGTTTTTCACCGGTGTGGGCAGCGGTATCCCTGACCGATCACTACTCCCTGACGAACGCCAGATATCTATAACTGCGAAGGCGTCTCGTTCAGTTGCAGGTACAATCCGACCAGGTGACTATGTAGACGTGTATGCCGTCACTTCTAGCGGGGTTGCCGGACTTCTCGGTGAAAACATTGAAGTTATGGCAGTTAGTCTACCACCCGACAGTCTCGAAAATGCTGCCTCAGCACAAGCTGATCAACAAGATATAGGTCTTGCTCAGATTGTACCTACGAACGCTATCGGAGGTACTTATGTTCTCAAGGTGAAATCCACTGATGCAGCAAAATACTTTGCTGCTGATATCGGCGGTGCTGTATATCTAGCCTTACGCGGTACGGATGCTCTAAACTCGCCAGTAGTTCCGGTAAACGCACTGATGGCGGTCTGTGCTGGTTCTACCAGCCTAGCATGTCGAGAGCGCTGATCCGGCAAGAGGACGAATGAACCGAAGCCTGCACCGTAACTGGGAACGGAAGTGCATATGTTGCGTTCGTTAGATGAAGAGAGGATGTCGCGATGACGTTACCGGTCATGGTGGTCGGAGGTATCCCCGTTCTAGCTACGGCGCTTGAACGCACTGGACAATTCCCAAAAGTACTTGCTGCATCTGACATTACTGCGCTGAAACAACTAGCTGTCGGTCCTGAATTGCGTGGACTTCGAGCATCTGACGTCATCTTCGTACTTGGGGATACAATACCGTCAACTGACACGGCTTTTCCTCTTTCCGAATTCGTGCGACGTGTGGCCGGTGCAGGATACAAAGTAGTAATTGTTACTATGTCAGCTGCTGGAATTGAGCTACATCGCATGTTCCCGCAAACAGCCCTACTGCGCCAACCTCTTCGTCTAAATGACCTTATGTTCGCCTTGGCTAGCATGGGTCACCAGGCCAATCCTGTGCCTGACGGGAGTGAGCCACTTGAGCTCGCCGGTGTTCATAACCCCATATCTCAACCATCAAACAGCCCACCACAGGCACCAGGACAGGGTTGGCAGGTGCCAAAAGAAGACCCTTCACGAGAAACCAGCATTCAAGGCAATACAACATCAGGCTGGACTCTTCCACAGACACCTGGCTCAACTTCGCAGTCGGTAACAACCCAGCCCTGGTCCAACCCTTCTCCTAATGTCACTCCAAATAGTTCATTTGGTCTACCAACCAGCGCCGAGCAAGATCCGCAAAGGAGTGTCAATAACCCCGGGCAGCCCGGATCAGGATGGACCCCGCCCGGAAATACGAATCGACCTCGAACCCTAGCAGACTTTGCTACGTCACAGCCACCTCAAGCTGGCGGATGGGCAAGTAACCCACGCCCCTCAGCTCCACAAACCGGATGGTCTGATGCGCCTGCGGCTCGAGCTGACGCTCCACGATTTATGAATCAACAAGCTCCAACAAGACGACGTGGAATGGTTATTACAACAGCGGTGTCTAAAGGAGGCACGGGTAAATCTACGTTGACTCTAAACCTAGCTGCTTATCTTGGGAGTCGTTTCAAGAACGCTAACCCAAGTCGAACTGTTTGCGTTATCGATGCCAACTTTCAACAAGCGGATACAGGTAAATATCTTGGTCAGTACACGCCCAATATAGTGAACCTAATAAAGGACCCAAGTCTGATGACACCGGACCGAGTTCTGAACGCACTTGTCAATCGAACAGACATGAATTTCTCAGCCCTACTCGGCCCTGCAACTCCTGATGATGCTTTGTCACTCCTAACGGCAGAATCGGGTCGAGGTGGAACGAGCTTCTCTGCTCGTTTCTACTCAGAGGCGCTTGAGCTACTAAAACCACATTTCGATTACATCTTTATTGATACGCCTGTCGCTGAAAAGTATCACTCTCTATTCACTGAATTTGCCTTACCACGTGCGGACTTCTTGATAGTACCTGTCATCCCGTCTAAACAAACTGTGCACAATACATACATGTGGTTGAATAGCGCTGTAACAGCACCACGTCATGCTCAAGGTGCTGGATTGCGTCCGGAACAAATCGGTATTGTGCTCAACCGGGCCGAAGAAGGTGTTGGTTATGGTGAACTTGAAGTTATGGAAGAGCTCCGCAAGTACAATTATCTCGGTTCTATTCCAGAGACGACAGAATGGAAACGAGCAAACAATGAAGGTGAACTCATTGCTGCTCGGAACAAACCTGACATCAATGAAGCTTTCGCTCGTATTCTAGGACAGGTAACAGGTGAACCTCTACTACTCAGCGGACTACCAACAGATCTCTCTGATGAAAGAGCCGGGCTAGGTGACAAAATTCGCTCGATGTTCCGAGGTAAACGCTGATGGCAAGAAAAAACGACCGCAAAGATCCCGACCAATCGTTGAATACACCTGCGCCAGCAGCGAAGTCCTGGTTCGAACTGGAACCGGATATCCCAGAAGGCCGGCCTGTAGCAGAAGTTTATGATTCTTCGAACAGTTCAAATTCATTGAAATTCGATTCTGATACCGAAACATCAGTTGTAAACGCCTCCGATGCACTTGTTGATATATTTGCTGATGTCGAGCCAGTCTCTAGTACAGCAACTTTGGATACAGTGCCCGCCTACCAAGGAGCGCAACTCGGCGACTTGTTTGAAGAACCCAACACTGAATCTCCCACCTCGGTACCAACACAAACAAACAAACCTGCAGGGCTATCAATATCGGGTGGAAGAGAATCAAGATCCAGCTGGTCTGGGTACCGAAACTTCGATCAGATTTGGCCAATCGTTGAACAACTCCGCAACTTTGTTTCCGCTGACGCACCTCTTCAGGCAAAGGCTAAAGAGTTGATACTCACTCGCGACCATGAAATCAACGAGCGTCAGAAAAGTGAAATAGTAGCTTTGCTCACGAAAACTCTTGCCTCGCGTGGAGGAACTTCCTATCAGCCCGAACAAATGGGCCCAGCCATTGATCTACTTTATGACGAGATTGTTGGTGTTAGCGTTCTTGGCGAACTGTGGAGAGATGACAATGTTACAGAAATCATGGTTGATCGCTGGGATCGTGTTGTTGTCGAACTGAATGGCAGACTCTCAGTTACCGACGTGAAGTTCCGAGATGCTAACCATGCTAATGATGTTGCAAGAAGTCTTGCCCTTCGAGTGTCTGACAGATCAGTTTCTCAGAAGTTACCTTTGGTAACCGCTGAACTCCCTCAAGCGCGTGTGACCTTCTGCTACGGCCCTGTAGTCCGAGGCGGCCTATCAATTACAATTCGTAAGTTCCGTCCGTTGCTAACACTTGATTCTTTACTCCAACGAGGATCAGTAAACTCCGAACTTGTTGAACTCCTAAAGGATCTCGTTACCGCCCGTGCAACAATTCTTGTTTCTGGGGGTACAGGAACAGGAAAGACGACCATCATCAATTTACTCTCCAGTTTTATACCAGACACGGAGCGTGTTATAACAATTGAGGATGCATTCGAACTCCAACTTTCTAATACGCACGTTGTCAGCCTTCAAACAAAAGAAGCTTCTTCAAGTGACGATCAAGTATCGGTCACACTCTCAGACCTGCTTCGTAACACCCTGCGCATGAGACCAGACCGAATCATTGTAGGAGAGGTGCGCGAAGGTGAAGGAGCGCTAACCATGCTAGCTGCTGCGAACACGGGTCATGACGGAACAATGACAACAATTCACGCCAACTCTCCTTCGATGGCTGTAAATGAACGCCTCACCGACCTTATACGTCAAACTCGGGCAACACCAGATGATGTAGCAAAACGAACGATCGCTTCCGCATTCGACGTTGTTGTCCAAGTCAGCCGAAACTCGCGTGGCCACAGGTTCATTAGCGAGGTTTCTGTTCTTGAACCGACATCTATCGTAGCAGGTCAAATCATGCCGGAAACGGTATTTTCCGGTGAAGAACAACCAGACGGGACCGTCATCTTCAAACGTTCAGGTAAAATTCGTACAGATAGCAGGATCGGGAGAAAACTAGCAATGGCTCTCGTAAATCCTGGTAGGTGGTCCTGATGAGTCCATTTCACTTAGTATTTGGTCTTCTAGCAACAGGAGCAACATTCTTTTTGCTCGCCTGGGTCAAGGAGTTACGAGAATTTCGTTCAATGAACAGGCTCGAACAACTCAGTGCTCAAATAGAGTATGAGAGACGGCTGCTTGATAAAGAGACTGTCTCTGACCGTGTCGACAAACTTACAATTACCTGGGGACTCCAAGGACTCTGGGGCACATCTTTAGGGATCGTCACCGTACTATATCTTGGTTTAGCGGCAGCTCTCGCACTACTTGGCGTGAGTGACGTCCTAGGCGCGTTCTTAGCACTCCCCGTTGCTGTGGCAACCGGGCTTATGGCTATGCGTAGCTCGCGTCAGCGCGAAGAAATACGGTTTCGACGCCAACTACTCCAAGCATTCGGAATTATCGCTTCACAGATCGAAGCCGGTGACAGCATCAATCGGGCCCTCGACAAGACCGTTCTCATGGTTGAAGACCCACTGAGGAGGGAGTTGGCCAATGCACTGGCAGGTTTGGTCGGAACATCGGCGCTTACATCCGTTCTTCGTCCAGTATCACAAAAATATCCATCGAAAGCTATGGACCTATTTCTAGCAGCTTTAGAGATTGATGAGACCATGGGCGCGAAACTAGCACCAACACTTCGGCAAGCCCAGGCATCACTGGAACGTCAATTCGATCTCGCGGCGGAAGCAACAGCCGAGATATCGCAGGCAAGGTCCGAGTTCATCGGCATCTCTGTTGTACTTGCAATGGTAGCCCTAGGCATGTTCTATGCTGCTGAAGGGGTTGCTCGAGATGCATATCTCTCCCCGCTCGGGATAGCGCTCCTTGGTGGAACAGTACTGAACTACATTTTTGGTGTTCTTCGTACATTGCGTATTTTCTCAAAAGCTAAAAGAGGTGATGAGTGATAGAGATCGGAGTTATGCTCGTACTCCTCACCGGTGTAGTAATGATGGCACGAAAATCGCCTTCTGCTAATGACATCTCTGCGTGGGACGACTACGAGAATGACGGTGAACAATTAGACAAAGTCCTAGCTAGGGCGTCCCGCAACCTCGCAGGGACCATCCTTGTTCGCACAGGCTCAGGTGGTACAGCAACCCGGACCCTTGAGGCCCTGCTACGTTCCGGCAGAACGTTCGGCGGATCACTCGAGGTCTTTCTCTCCGTTGTTGTAGCAACCTTGATTGGGTCAGCATCACTCCTACTTCTCGCCCTCGGTCTGAATCTTGATGGAATTGCTCTTTTACTGACCGCTGGATTTGCTTTACTTCTTGCTTCCTACCCTTGGAACAAGGCTTTCACTAAAGCAAAGAGCAGAACTGCTGCGATAAACTCAGCGCTTCCTGATTTCATTGAACTTCTAGTGATGGTTCTCCCTACGACCTCACCGCTCCCTGCTCTTGCTTTCACAGCTGAACGTGCACGTGGTCCAGTAGCCGTAGAGATACTCGCACTTGTACAAACTATCTCGTCACGGGGAGTTGCTTCAGACCTCGAAGCGTTCGAAATTGCCTCCAATCGACTTGGAACACCCGAAGCGCGAACGTTTATCACTACTCTACGCAACGCATACATTGAAGGCACCCCTGTAACCGAGTCTCTCATTCAACAAGCAGAAGCGCTTCGTAGAGCTTTATTTCAAAGACAACGAGCCCGTGCAAAACGCATGCCTACAACCCTTGTTATTGTGTTTGCAATACACTTCATGCCTTTGTTGATCATTCTCGCACTACTGCCGATCATTGTCGGTTTAGGTCAAGGGATATAACCCTAATGGCATCGCTGATGAGAGCACGAAAACTAAACAATAAACGACGGGGCGGACTCATGTTCGAATTCGCACTGCTTCTACCACTTGTTATCTTTCTTATATCGTTCACTATTGATATGGGTAGACTCGTCAGTTTGAACTCCACACTTCATGATGCAACAGCCGTAGCAGCACGCGCAGGAGCCCGTCAAGGTTTCGCTGGCCATATACCCGGCGGTCAACTCTGCCAGACAAAATTTTCAAACGGAGCAAATCCAAGTTACGAAGCATTTTGTGAGTCTTTTCGCCCGCTAGACGGAGTTCAACTCGACAAAGTAGAGCTGCTCACACCATCCGCTGAAGGGGTTGACCGGTGGTGCTCCCGAAGTTCGGAGTCCAACCTCTATGTTACAGTACGTGCGTCTGCTACACTGAATTTCATAACACCTGGAATTGAAAACGTCATCGCTGCTGCTCAAGGAGGGCGAAGTGTTGTTTCTGTCGGTGTTGCAAGGTGCGAGGTTGCCCGATGAAACAGTTAGGCAACTCCAATCTCAGATATCGTCGAGGTGCGGGTGTCATAGTCTTCATTGCAATACTTTTTCCATCAGCTCTTTTCGGAATGGCCCTCACAGTCGATCATGGACGTGTGTTGCTTGCTTCTCGTCAGAGCGCTGACATCGCCGACTCTGTTGTCATGGCGGCCGCTTCGGCAAGAACTGGTGATGGCGACGTCATTGAACAACCAGAAGCTGTAAATCGAGCCCTCGCAACCTTCCAGCGAGCAAAATCGTACGGCATGCTTTCGCCAAGCGTAAAAGCTACCCTCTCCCCCGCAGACATCGTTTTCGGAAGTGACGGTCGAACGGTCAAAGTAACAGTAAAGTGGGAGGTCACATCACTCCCCCTTTTCAAAATATTCTTCCCCGAACTTACCGGTATTGGTGGAACATCTACTCGCTCTGCGCGAATATGTATCGCTGAACTTGATGATCGCCCATGTGCCTACCCAGTCTAAGTGTTACCTGGAAACAATAACCAACGGTTCGATGCTAGAATGGCCCCCACCTATCTTACCGAAATTCTGAAGGCTAGTTATATCATATATCTACAAGAGAGTATAATAGCGACCACTCGCATGGTGTTGTCTGGACCAGGTAAGCGACGACGGTTGTTCGTGTACCCCACCCACTCTAACTGACCTGGAGACAACTATGCCTACCAAACAGGTGACATTACAGTCGCTTTTCCCGGGACTCTGGGATGCGACGAAACCTGACAACCTCGTCGAGTTGGTGAACACCGACTACGACTCCCTTGACCCCCAAGCACGCGATCTGCGAGCACTCGCCATGCAAATGGTACACGCTTTTGAACGCAAGCCTGTCCATACAGCGAAAGCAGCAATGGAACTACTTGAAGCGCATCATCTTTCTGCCCCGAAAGGGAAATGGAATGTGGTTGCGCTAGGTGCAGACCGGGAACGAATGTACGAACGAGCAGCAGGCACAAACCTGCGACTCGTTCACATGGTGACAGCAACCATTCCGGACGCAAAAACATTAGCTCGTAAAGCCCCGATCCCTGATGGCGGTACTTACCTCGTACTTCGAGGAGGATCCCCCGATGTGCTCTCAAACTCTAACGAGCTCGACGCCTTCAAACGCCTAAAGCAAACAACCCCTATAGCTGACGTTCTGCTTTGGGATGACCAAGCTGACGTCGCAACCTTCTGGTCCATCGGCGCAGGAGCAGGCCAACGCGGATCAGCGGTGGTCTCATTCCCTGACCCGGACCTCCTAAACCAATGGAGAAACTGATGACAGCAACACGCCTGCCCGATCCCTTAGGAACGGAAGCTGCAGTTCGTGACCGCTCGGTCATCGATCAGCTCCGCACCAGGGCATCACACCAACTCACTGAGTTGGAAAGCACGCGCCCAACAGTGGCTCGTGTAACCACAATCGTCAGCGATCTGATAGCCGGGCGCACGCTCGACCAGACAGCTGCAAAAATGGGACAGCCATCCCGAGATCTGAATGTAAATCTTGTCCTAGGCGTCATTGCGCGCTATGGAACATGGCTTACCCACACGCTCGAAGTGAACGAAGTGGAACCAGTTTACGCTGCGGACTTAGGTCCTAAAGCTAAGCCACCTGTTGACAAGATTGTCATCCCAATTGGATACGAACCAGCAAATAATGGTGGTCGCGACATTGCTCGAGCTCTCGCTGCAGTCGTCGCGAATAAACCGAACGCTGAAATCACAGCACGCTTCGTGGATCGCACCTACCGAATCCGGTCTTCGTCGCTCACCTACCATATGGTAACGAGCGTATGGGGATTTGCATCTCGTGGTCGAATTCCTAGGATACAAAAAGTCAGTGACGACCCTACTTTCCACATGGAGATTGCAGCCGCCTATGACCTGTTAGACGTCGCACGTTCGGACGCTCAAAAGGCTATAGAACAACTTCTGTCTATTCGTAACCCTTTAGATCAAGAGAAGATTGGCCTTGTAAGAGACAATCTTCTCAAATGTCGTTGGGTACACGAAGGAGAGATCTCTAGGCTCCTACGTACAGCTGAGACCTCACTGCTTCGTGCAGCGAGTGTTCCTCTTCTTGAGCGAGAGCTTGACGCCCTACGAGTAAGAGCGGAAGATCCCGGATCACCATGGAACATCCGTTCTGTAGGAGCTCTCAACGCAGGCCAGGTTCGCCGTATAGCGGCAGTCGCAGGTCTTACGGTTGACCCGGTCACCAAAAGTAACGAGTCATCCATTCGCGCTACATTGCGCAGCATGGGACTCTCCTCAGATGCTGACAAACTCGTACCCGAAGCGTTACGAGCAAGTGATCGCAACCTCCTCGAAGAGTTCTGGAATGTTCTCCAATCTCGACTCGAAGGAGACGTCACATGGTCCGAGCAACTCGAAGAGCTTCTCGCCTAACCAAATGACATCAAGTCAAAGGACCCCACCATTCGGTGGGGTCCTTTTCCTTTAGAATTATACAAACACAGACTAACGAATACCGCACCGTCAACCGCTCACAAGCGGGCCGATGCTATGTATGTTCAACCAACAATAGGAAAGCGCAGGTACGAACTTGTCCACGAACCTTTCGGATCTTTTCGGAGAAAACTCCTCGTCGCCAGGATCGCTGCGAATGTTCGAAATCCTGCGCGACCCGAGCGTCTCGCAGATTACTGTAAACCGATTCGATAGAGTGTTCTATACGGAACAAGGGCAAGCACCCCGGCTTGTTGAAGGCGTCTTCCATAACTCAGAAGCATACCGCTCTTGGATCAACGAACTTCTACGACTGACTGACGTAGGTTACACCGATGTTGCGAAAGCGAAGACTGGAGTCATCGAAGGTTCATTCGACGCTTCACGTTCAGCAATTCATGGATCAATCCATGTTGCTACGAGTGAAATTACCCGCAATGACCCTGCTGTAACGATTCGCAAGCAACCCCAGCAAATCATCACGCTTGATGACATGCTCAAGCAGGGTATGCTAAGCGAAGAAATGCTAATCTTTATGGAAATGGCTGTGCGGGGTCGTGCTAACATTCTTATTTCGGGCGGGTCAGGAGCAGGAAAAACTACCCTAGCACGCGGTTTGTCCTGGTACGTTGATCACAATCATCGGATTCTTTCTGTCGAAGAGATAGACGAACTGCATATTGATAAACGGCTACCGAACGTCGTATCTCTCACAACATTCAAAGAGGTTGACGCTGATGGGCGTCTCATCCGTAATGTCGAGCTGGAAGACCTGGTTCGTGAAGCGCTTCGTATGCGCGCGGACAGGATTTGGGTCGGGGAAACACGCGGACGTGAAGCATATGCTCTAGTAAAGGCCTGTAACTCCGGACATGACGGTTCATGCACAACGATCCACGCTGACAACGGAAAACAAGCCGTAAAACAGCTGATTACGTATGTAATGGAAAGTGGTTTGAGCGAAGAAGTGGCCCGTGAACAAGTAGCTCAAGCCTTTCACCTTGTGATTCAAATATCCAAGGTCAAGATGGGAAGACGCGTAGTCACAGAAATTACAGAACTGGAACCAGTTCGTGAAGGTAATGAGCAACGAAGAAACACCCTATTCGCTTATGATCACGAAACTGGCAATTTTCGGACAGTTGGTAGACCGACTAAACGTCTTTCCGATGACTGGGCACGGTACGGCGTAAATCTCTCCAAACATTATGGTATTTGACTCCTGGTATCACAGTAGCGATTTATCGTTGGCGTAACCCAACCAGCCTCAAAGGTCTATACTATGAGATATTTTAGGCATTTTCCTTTAGCCTTTTGGGCAGTCGTATGCCTGCTCCTCGGTGGTGTTATGGCTTTCGCTCAGTACAGAGTTGAACCTATACAGCCTACTCGCCCAGCCGCTGTTCAACCTGCAGATGAGCGAGCAAATGCCATGTCACTTATTACACATCTTTCTACTGTACATGCCGCTGCTGCACCACCTGCGACAGCACTCTCGGTTTGGGCAACAGAGACAGCGTCACTAGCTCAAGCTCTTGCTGACAGAAGGGCGGCAATTGCAGACGATCTTATAGCTTCTGCATACCGTGATGTTGCAGCATCAGCACTAGGTTTAGCCACTGTCGACCCATCTAATCGTGAACAGATTCTCACTGGAATATTGAACTTGGGTGCTTCTGGTACGCGGCTTGGAGCCACAGTCTCAGGGTTGCCGATTTTGTCACCGGCTAACAAACCCGTTGATAGTCCAGTTCTTGCACCCCAGGTATCTTCTGGAATACCTGGAACGCAGCTAGAACACTCGAATACTAATCCTACAGGAAGAGGTTGACATTATGATTATCATGAAGACAAAAAAGAAGGCAGGGTTTAGTATTTACATGACGTCGGTAGCAGTAATTTCCTCGTTGTTGCTAACTACCGCTGCATCAGCAGACACGACTTCGACGATAAGCACTGTCGATGTTGCAACGATCAATCAGCAGATGGCTAACTTTGAGGTTCGTTACTCAAGTATGACTACTGCAATGGCAGTCTATTACGCAGCTAATCGGGGGCAAGCGCTAGGTGCATTTCTTTCTGACAACCCTACAGCTCTAGCAAACCTCAGTGGATCTGGTGCTGGCATGACTGATATCATCAACAAAGCTAATCTGGCGAAAACCCCAGAGGAGCTCAGCCGCATACTGTCCACCTCAGGTATGGGCCTGGATGTAAACAGCTGGACTTCACTTGCGGCCGCGAACGCAGACATAAAGTCTAAGGCGTCAAGTATGGATGCTGCAGTAGTAAGCGCTGGCATTAGTTGGGCATCTGCACTCTCACAAATAAATGTACCTGTTGTTCAGGCACCTGGCATACCAGCAATGAATACAACCTTAGCTACTTCCATGCCAACAGAAGGGCTAGCATTTGGGCTTTTTATGAATCAATCGCTAGCCAACTTGATCGGAAACTTTCCAGATGTTTTCTCTCAAGTGAGTTCTACAGGAGTAGCGTCACCGACTGCGTCAGCCGCATGGAAACAAGCAATGGACGCAGCGGCAGCTGGAAGTTATGCAGACCTATCTCAAGTAGCTGGTGGAAGCGCATGCGGAGCTGCTTTCGTTGATGGCTTGACTGGGAATTCTACTAAAGGCTGTTCACCTTGTGCTATAGCCGGAATGTATGGTAACGCTCAACTAAGTTTGCTGTTCAACCCTGCGGCAGGCTCAAAAGCGCTTGACCCAATGAATCCGGCCGTGAGCGCAACTGAATGGTCGAATATGACGCCAGCTCAGCGCTCAGCGATTGTCGCTCAGAACCCAGGAATCGCAAAGAACGTAGATGGAGCTCTGAACGGAAACAATGGCTGTTCTTCTGCTAGTCCTGCGGTTCAAACAGGAGCGAATACAGCCGTGAAGAAGGTTCTTGATTTCCTAAACGGAAAATAGCAGCCAAAAGAAAAGACCCCTTCCCTGTGGAGGGGTCTTCTTGCGTTACAGGGACTAACAGATCTAACCGAATCGAACAAAATATGAGAACGTGCTTGAAAAAGAAACAGCCGGGGTATTCACCCCGGCTGTCAATGGACGTTCGCTATCAGAAGTCCTCGAATATTGAGAGATCGAAATTATCGATCTCACGACGTGAGGTAGCCTGAGTTGATGCAGAATCCTTACTTGTAGGAACTAATTGTTGTTCGTTCTGCTGAACGTTTGGCTTGCGATCTCCGTAGAAAAAATCAGAGACCGAGTCGAGTTGTTGACCAAGGCTGCGTCGCACCACCGGTAGGGCGAGTGCGGCAGCAGCCGTCCCGAAAATGATCAGGATAAGCGAGAGAGACTGAATTAGTTCTGCTCCCTGGCTCACAGGAGCTGCTAGTTGTTGCACGTAACCTCCTATCGAGGTGGATATGGACATTATTCACTGTGGGCGCTAAGGCGCTGACCGAAACTCATCGCACTATCGGGCGCACCTAGGTGTTTTGCGGACGGTTTCCAATGTGGTGCGGAACTTTGGTGAGAACGGCCCCGACGAGGAAGAGTCAGTCGGTCATGCTGCGTTGCCCGGGGAACTTCTAGAAATTGATGAAGAGTTTGACGAAGACGATCTCGAATTCGAGGACAACGACTCTCCGCCGGTCTTAGCTCCAACAGGTGGTCACTCTACCAAAGAACTTAGCGCACTCAGTTCTTTTCAGCGTTCAGCAGACCGTTTCCCGCAACTCAATCCTACGCAACAGTTGGAGATGGCACGTCAGTATCGAGAAGGTGATGCTGCGCGAACTCTCTTACTCAATGGGAAACTCAGTAAGCGCGAACTGGCACGCGCAGAAACACTTGTTCGACAGGCCGAAGTCGCCATGGAGCATCTCTGCGCCTCATGTTGGAGGCTAGCTTGGCTCATCGTTCGCGAACAAGCTGAACGACGATTTGGGCGTGAAAAGGCAACGGACCTGCTACCTGATCTGATGCAAGAAGCAAACGGTGCTCTTGTGCAAGCTGTTCGTGATTTTGATCCCACTCGAACTCCAACATTCCATACTTATGCAGCACAGGTAGTGCGTAATCACACCAGAATGGTTCTCGGGCGAGATGGATACCTTCGTCTTGCCCCAGCATGGGTGAGAATCAAACGAATTAGTGCTGCGCGAATCCCAGAGTTGACAACCGAACTAGGACGTCCGCCAACTAAAGAGGAATTGCAGAACTCTTTGCTTGAATACTGCCTTGTCTGGGCGGATCAAAGACTAACTGAAGAACAACAGACAATGCCAGAACCTCAGCGTCAGGATCTTCGCATGGCTAAGCTCAGGAAGCAGGGAATGCTCGGAGCAATCAGAGACATTGACGACGTACTTACAGCTGCTCAAACACCAGTAAGCCTTGACGCACCCGTAGGGTCTGATGGTACCGCAACTCTCGGCGACCTCATTCCAGGGGGTGCAGGTAGTGACCTCTTCGACCATGTAGAACTCAACGAGCTCCGCAGGGCTATCGCAGACTCATTAGCAGCCTTGTCTGAACGTGAAAGAGACGTCGTGGTTAGGCGTTTCGGTCTTGACGGTGGAGATACATGGACTTGCGCACAATTGGGAGAAAGATACGGAGTGTCCAGTGAACGTATACGCCAAGTTGAACGCGCGGCTCTGGCTAAACTTGCCTCACCTCATGGACAGTTCGCAGGCTTAGCATCCTTTTTACCAGCACTCGAAGGTAAAGAACAAGAGATTTGAGCTAATTCTCCGGCGGCGGGCGCGTGCCCACCGCACAGTACGGAGCACGATGATTAGGACAACTCACTCGATCGGAGAAGTAATGGCTGCTGAAGACCTCAACCTTACAGGCTTGAAAAGCCTGAACCAGGCACTTGCCCGCACTAAGAACGGTACCGCGGCGGTTGAACTAGCCACTAAGCTTGGTCTCTGGTCCTCGAATGCGCATGCTAATGTACAAGTCCGACCGAGTTTCCGTCGTGAACTTTCCAGCCTCTCTCATGGACAGATCACAGATGTCTACGCTGAATGGACTGCTGAGTTTGGCCGTATCACGGAGTTGTGCAGCGCCATCGACGGCCAGGAAGCCCTCCTACGAATTCAGATGAAGAGCGCAGTCGCAGCTTCCCGTTCCCGTATACGTAGAGCTCAACCTGTTGATGCAAAGCCCCTGTCTGCTCAAACACTTGCTGACATGGCAGAGGAGGACCCATCTGTTGTCGATCTCCTAGAACAATCCGGTCTACTCGCCGTACTTGCCGCTCATGCCGACGGTGCCAAAGAAGCAACACAACAGTACTTGGCTTCGATCAGCCGCGAGATCGCTTTCCGCGATGCTCAGATGAAGGCTAGGATTTACTGACCTTATGAATGCAATACCCAAGCCCAGGCTGCATATCATTCTATTTGCTTTCTTGGCAGTATTTTTGCTTACAGGTTGTCAAACAACCCTGACTACAAAAGTCCAGGCTTCCGGAGATCAAGCCGCAGGATCATTTTCTTTAGTCCTGGAAAATGAGGCTGCTGATGCACTCAAGGCTGACCCAGCAACGGATCAGCAGCTATTACAAACTATAGCTGATCGTACTAGTTCAACCGTCACAAGAGAAGTATCTGACAATACAATTACGTATCGAAGCGGTGTTCCAGCCGACAAATCGCTCGTGGATATAAGTGGAGTAGCTATAGACCAGGTCGAACGCATAGCAGACGACGTAAAAGTATCTTTCCAAATCGTCCAACCAAAGACGCTAGTCGAAGCTCTTCGCAAAGCAACCGAAGGCGATTCAGACTCTGACGCGCGCCTCCTTGTGCTACAAAGAACAACGTTTGTATGTGCAGAAGTGTACTTCGCTGGAGGAGTAAAATCTGTAGTAGAAAAAGGGCCTGTACAAACTACCCGAGATGGTAACAGCGTCAAAGCCTGCGGTTCTATAGAGTCACTATCTCAGAGTGATGCAAGTTTATCAGTTATCGGGGACCCTAAGCGCAACCTCACACCTTATTTGATTTCAGGGCTAGCGCTGGTTGTACTACTAACCATAGGCTACAGACGCTGGCTCAAAAGATAAACAATTTCTTCATCTGACAAAGGCGAATAAGGGTCTGAGATACCACCTAGTTCCCTTCTACGTGCAGCGAGTAACGCTGACCTATCATCTAGAGGGCAATCGAGGTGCAAACAAGTAACCTGCTTCGGGCCTCCCGAATCACTCGCAGAACCTACGGCCGCTTCGATAGCAAGAAAAGACCAGGGGTAGTCTAGAATAACTACATGGTCGAATCCTTTTAGGTTACCTAAACGACCTTCGGAACGAATGACTACTATATCCGTTGATTCGTCGATTATGGCACTCTCTGACTGGTCGACTGTCGTTACAGTTAGAGGGCGTAGTGCGCTCCGGAGCAACTGTGCAGTACGGATATTTCTTGTTACAAGAGCTACCCGGTTTCCTTGGCTCTGCTCATTACGAGCAATCTCAACAGCCCGCGAAACTTTTGGACTCACAGAGCTCGAAGGTCCCGCAGAAACAATTAGCAAAGACTCGGCTAGAATTTCCGTATGCTCACGCCTGTCATCGAGAGCAATAGTAAAGGCAGCCAATTGCTCATACGTTGGAGCCAGTAGTTCAACACTAGATCTGCGAAAATTATGTTCTGTTGCACTGCTCGGGCTACGTCTAGACAAATATGATATCACATGCTCCATAGCCCGTGCTTCTGGGCGAAGAGGGTAACGACTAATCAAAGGTACATTATGTCTGAATTCAGCTGGCTTGATCACGGACATAAGGTCAACGGCTCGAGCTGCATTGTCCGGGAACTCCGATGAACACATAATACGATATGCGTCAAGAAGGCCGTCTAAACGGTGTAGAGTCTGTAGTTGCTCGTCATCAGCACGGAAAAGATCATCAAAAATCACTGATGCTGGTGAAGGTATGTTTGATCTAGATACCAGGTCCCGATATGTCACGAGGTGTACGTCAGCTCGTTCGTGTGTTAGTGAGTAGCTACGCCCAATCAAATCCAAATGGCGCTGCCACGCCCAAAGGGCATGAGGGAAAGTTACAATAAGAAGGGGAAAGGCGTCCAGCGCTTCTATAGCGGCTAGTGTGAATACACGTCGACCGAGACCACTCTCCCATATAACTGCTTCCCCACGTCGAGCTGCTAACCTGTCTACTAATCCCCGAAGATCTGTTTGAGCATGTTTTGAGAGTACGAATGGTAATGTCGGGAGCTCGGCTGGAGGGCGGTCGTAGCTAGGGCGGCGGCCTTCCCAGATGAATCCTGGCGTATTACTTACATCAGAAGCGTATCCTAACGGAACACCGTAATGCGTATCGCTGAGGCGAAACAGGGCTCGCAAGGGTGAAGTCTCAACTCTCTGTGGTTTTGTTGTTAGGATCTCAACGAACCCATCGAGGTTCACTCTTGCTCTACCGAGCAGAACCGGAAGCTGGGATGCTGACAGTAAATCATCCCATGTATCATTATCAGCAACAAATGAGACTTCAAGAGCCATGAAAGCCGGTGCAGACCTAGACGGTAAAGGCTCATTGAGCGTAACATGACCATCAAACCAAGATACGTTGAACAAGTCGGTGTCTTCACTAGATACAACTACGGGGCGACTATCTTGCGATGGCCGAGTTATAAGGGTCCACAATGTGAGTAGATCGCCGCGTGGAACGAGCTCTACCTGTGCGGGCAGTGACAGCAACTTCCTCAACTCGACAACAGGGAAAGTTAGCGGCCCTTCTGAGGAGGTATCCGCTGCGAGGCCTACTGATCCGAGATAGGCATTTACGGTATCCGCGTCACCTATAGAGCTGCTCACTGCGATTTGCAAACCCGCCAGACTTAGCTGAACGCGAACCGGGGACAAAGGTGTGTCAAAGCTCAAACGGAGTTGGACTGGGTTCTCCTCCATCAACTCTTCCTCTCTGTCAACGACTCCTGCTTTGTGCGGATTGGGCTTAGGCCTGCAAACTGCACGCTAAACTGGTTCTATCTCTACTAGGTTCGGCCCCAACTCTAGGTCACGGTGTTTGACGCACTACTTCGATCGGATACTATTGCGGGCGAAGTTGCTAGGTCTCAGGACGGTTATTCCTACTATTAGGAGGAGCATTATGAGTAATCTCGTACCGTCCATGTCAGGCGACGAAGATGAAGCCATTGAGAAGGCCGAGACCTTCCTAGGTGGGTTGCGAAGCGAACTCGATGAAGGTTCCCATCTACACCCTTCCTTTGCATCTCTAGCCGCCGCAGCCGATGCAATTAGAGCAGGTTACCTTTCCTTCGGTATTACTCCTCAGCGAGCTGCAGAGGCCTTTCAGATGCTTCGAATTCTCGATGATAACGACATCGAATGGACCGTTGGTCCTTCTTCAGGTTCATGGTTCCGCCGTAGGCAAGGTTCAAGCAACTGGCAAGCTGGACCAGCTCCACTCATGGCCGAACCGAAATCTGGGCACAGCCAACCTTGGCTTTCTGCTGAACTGAGTGAAATTCTTCCGTCAGCCCGTAACTCGAATAAAACCGGTTCTGAAACAAAAGTCGGCAGTCAGGCAGGTATCCGTGTTGTTGATGTTTCGCCGCTTTCACCCGAGCTTGAACGTGAGTCCGCTGACTGGTTGCTCTCAGAGTGGGATACTCTCGAGGCCGAGATGGAGAACCTACAAGCAGGTGCTCGACCATCTGTCTCAATTGCGGACAGCGCAGCCTGGCCTGTAAAACAAATGTTCGAGAAGGTCTCCAAATCTGATTCAGTACGAGCAGAACGTTCTGAGGAACTAGGTCTTCCAAATCAAGAAACAACCAAAGAGCCTGATAGCGATATGTTCGATCTATTTGTGAAACCTGAGGCGCCAGCCGAACGCGATGGATCTGTTCTACTGACTGATCTACTCGATAAAGGACCGGCAGAAAGAGAGAACGCTATATCGCTCAAAGCTGAAAATTCAGCTGAACCTATACATTCAGGGCTACCTGTACCTGACTCATCTACCAATCATTCCAGCACGACTGGTTCAGAGTCACAAGATATCGAAAGCGGTGCGCCGGACGTCCCTAACATGCCTGGATCCTCTTCATTTCAAGAAATTTCTGATCAACCATCTGACGGACAGAGCAAAAATGCTGAACCTACCAATGGGGATAATCCTTACGGAATCTGACGGTAGCCGGAGGGTGCACTAACAGGCTGTGCCCGCCACCATCGGATCAGACCCTCAAGAATGAAGGAGTACCCGTGGCAACCAAGTCCAAGAATACAAACAAGGCAGCTGCTGACGAAAGTCGCGCATCAGCACTTGACAACTTTCTCAATCAGATGAAGAAGGAACGACCAAATGAGGTACTTCGTCTGAACGATCCAGGCGCTCGTGTCAACATTGACGTCGTACCCACAGGAGCAATCAGTCTTGATGTTGCTATAGGTGCAGGCGGATTCCCACGCGGCCGTATCATTGAGCTCTTCGGAGGTGAAGGCGGCGGTAAGACTACCGTTGCGCTGACTGTCGCAGCTAACGCTCAGAAGCGCGGCGGTAACGTTGGTTTCATCGATGCGGAACACGGGCTAAATCGCCAGCTTTGTGAGAATATTGGCATCGACCCAGCACGCTTCGTTGTTTTCCAACCCGAGAGCGGAGAACAAGCTGTCGACATGGTCGAACAGATGATTCGTTCAGGTGCTTTTGACATGGTGATCGTTGACAGCGTTGCTGCGATGACACCAAAAGCAGAAATTGATGCCGATGTTGAACAACAATTTATGGGTCTCCACGCACGACTAATGTCGAAGTTTATGCGCAGGGTTGCAGGTATCACCAACGAAAATAATGTGATGCTTGTCCTCATCAACCAGGTTCGAAAGAATCTCGCAGCATACGGCACTCCTGACGAAACAACAGGTGGAAAGGCCATCAAGTTCTACTCAAGTCTTCGCATTGAGGTACGGACATCTAGTTCGAAGAAGCTTACAATCGATGGAGAGGTCGTCGGTCATACCGTAACCGCAACCGTCAAGAAGAATCGACTTGGAGCGCCGCATACTACGGCAGAGTTCGACCTAATTTACGGCAAAGGAGTTGACGGCAGCGGAGCTCTTCTTGATGTTGCCGAAAAAGTAGGGGTCCTTATCCGTAACGGAGCATATTATACTATCCAGAGTACAGGCGAGCGCCTTAGTGAGACTGACGCTGACGGCAAGGTTCGCTCAATTGTCGGCAAGGAGGCGGCCAAAGGCCTTCTCCGCAGGGATGAAGAACTTCGCGTACATCTCGAAGAGGCTGTCTACGCTGCTCTAGGATCGAACCCTTTGCCAACAGCCGTAATCATCGAAGATGAAGTTGACGAGGAAATCTAGTTCATATTGAATAACACGTAAGGTTCTTAGAGACGCAGATAAGGACAAAGAGGGTTGAACCATCTATCCTCTTTGTCCTTTCTGTTTCAAATAAATTATTTTCCAGGCAGATTCTTGGTGAGCATGTCCGCGGCCGCATCAGGGCTAAGATTCAATGTATCTACCACTAGTCGCAGAGGATCTACAGGCTCTGTGTCGCAACGGAAGCAGCGGATCTTTCCGTCAACAATACGCATAGACGGATTCGCATCACCGTTACGATGCCTGTCTGGTCGTGTACAGCGCCAAAAACCTGACTCTGGCGACTGGGTTGAGCCTAGAAGATGAAGTGTGTCTTCCATCGACAACAGAGAAGCCGCAATCAGTCGGTTCTGCCTCTCGGATGTAGGTTGGTTAGGGGCGATTGCGTCACGGAAGTCGGTACGAATCGAGCGGCGATGTTCTGAGCCTGCACGACGCAACGCATCAAGATCCACCAAGGTACCGTCGCTATCAGAGTATGTCGGGAAGTAATCAGCACCATTGCGTACACGTATTGCTGCTGTCACTATCAGCTGGGTTAGCGACGTCGACACACCAGTTCCCACTGGCTCTATCGTAACACGGCGTGCGAAACGAATCCGGGTGACATCCTCAACAGATAATGCCTGTGTAGGGTCAAGTGAACCGGCAGACCGACCAACTAAGACATGCTCCAAAAGTTCGTCCGGTTTGCCTTGATCTTCAGCTGAGGTACCAGCAGCGTGTAGAAGAGCTGCGCTAACCGGTTCTGCACCAGTTGAAAAGTCCAGTCGTCTACCTGCGAATCCGACAAGTGCTGCATAGAGAGCTGATGCGATTGTTCTATCAGCGAACTCGTCGACAAGTAGAAGAGTACGTGCGCGAAGATCGGCTGGCGAAAGATCACTTTTCGTTATAGCATCTAGGATATCTTCTTGTGCTGCTGAGAGAGGGTTCAGCTCGATAATGGCAGCAATGCCGTCGAGTTTCGGCTTGTTCTTTCCCATATACAGTACCACTTCATAGCCGCGTTTGCTGCTCATTTTCTCTTCCGATCTAGGGCTCTGCCCGCTCGTTGCTTTTATAAGCATCGGTACAAGTGTGGTTTCCGCAACATTACTTCGTGTATGTCATTCTTTTGCTATAGCTAAGTTGCTGTCAGCTGTAGCGCCAACCCAGCGCGCCCCGCTACCTGACGAAGGATTTTCTGTCCACCTTCAATATCAACCTTCAGCGAACTCTTATATCGGATAACGACCGAGTCATTTATATTGATATCGCAGCGTCGTAGAGCTCCAGCGAGATCAGGATCAATTTTTGATACCGCAGCGATAAACCCAGCCGTAGGCGTCAACTCAACTGTTTCTTTTACAGGAAATTTTATTCCTGGTTCTGACGGCTCAGATGTAGAACGAGATGCATCTGGCGTAATCTTACTGTCATCCGTAACAATCTTTACCGGTTTTCCAGACTTCAAACCCTCATTACTAGTTGCAGAAACAACTGGTGAACGTGAATCTGGTCGATTCTTGCTACTGGGACGCAACGCGCTGGTTTCCTGTCGACCGCCACCAAGTCCGGGCTTAGCAGCGAGTGTAGATTTGTTTGCCGTAACGGTTTTTTCCCCAGTAGACGGAATCCGGTCATTGGTCTCCATAACAGCATCTCTTGTATCCGTCCCAGAGGGTAGAATACTGTTGGTATTTAGATGATCGACTGAATCAACCCTGATCTCACTAACTGGTTCTGAATTGCGTTCAAATTTTTGACTATTAGAATTTCTAGTACTTGCTTCGTTCTCAACGACAGCGTCATCCAGGGTTGCACCAAGTTCCACTTCCTGGTGGTCGGCTACTGAAGTTACTGCTAAATAAAACTCGCGACAAAGTCGAACAATATAAAGATCTAACCAGTGCCGACCTTTCGGTAGGGTAACAATTTCTTCGAACGCTCTGAAAGCCCTCGGATCCTTTTTCGAGTCTTGTTCCTTCGACAGTTTTGCCCTAGTCAGGTCGAGCAATGTTACCCTAATTGCCTCCTCCGACGAGTTTTCTCTGAGAGCTGAAGCGATTTTCTTCGCATCGCTTTCAGAACCTGAAAATATTGCCTCTAGTAAAGAAGTTGCAAGTTCTGCTGAGGCCCTACCAAGAAGTACTGAAGCCTCATCTACGGTTATGGGTTGAGATGATCCTAGGACGGATGAGAGCTTAGAGAGCATGTTCACTGTACCGCGAACACCTAGATCAGGGTCTGCGCAGTCTACTACCATCTCCAAAATTGGAGTTGGGCAATCCCAACCTTCTGCTGAACATACTCGTAACAAATTTCCTAAGAGTTCATTTCTGGTCGGAGGTAGGAGCTCGAACTCGGTACATCTTCCTCTGTTTGTCTTCAGCATTTTCTGTGGGTCAGTTGTGCAAAGCATGAACATTACATGTGCTGGAGGTTCTTCAAGAAGCTTTAGGAATGCTTGCCCACCAGACGTTGAGAGTCCATGAGCCTCATCAATAATGTATATTCTCCGTGATGACAGCATTGGTGTCACCTGAGCTCTTGCCGCTATGTCTCTGATCTCATCTTTGCTGCCGTTTGAAGCCGCATCGAACTCGATCAGGTCCGGGTGTGAACCTGACCGCAGCGCTTCACAAGAGCTACACTTACCACAGGAATCACCTTCGTGTCGTTCGCCCATTGACGTTGTACAAAGAAGCGCACTTGCGAGGATACGAGCTACTGTTGTTTTACCCAGACCTGAACCCCCTGAGAACAAGAGTTGTTGAGGTGTCAGATCTTCCTGCACTGCCCTCTTCAGAACCGCTACAACGTGACGTTGCCCAGTCAAAGTTGAGAAGTCCAACGGTCGATGTTGTGCCGCGAGATTGATACTACTCGATAACTTGCTCATAATGGTAATGGTACGTGGTCAAGTGCGTACGTCTGGAGACATAAACTCCAGGTTCGGAGAGGAAAAGTTCCAGTACAAGGAGTAAGACGTTCTGCTGTAGTCATGCACCCGGTGTAACGTCATTCGATGCGGGACGAGTGATCAAGTCGCCCGCCCAATGTACATCTAATCGTTTTACAGACTTTGGGAAGTCATACATAGCGTTACCCTCCGCTGTGGTTCGTAAAGTAACTATTTTCTTATTGCTTCCTGAACTGTACACTGTAACGGTTAGTTTTCTATATGCGAGAGGGAAATTTTCTGTACGAAGGGCAACTGATAGCCTTACCTTCCCTGAAACAAATGACGCTTTTGTGGTAAGATATGTTTCTACAGGAGCTAGTGTCCTCCTGATTGGGGGTAAAGAGTCGGGCATGCCGGGCAAAGATGGCGTAGGTAGAACTGGCTTCGGTAGATCAGGTAGTTTTGGCAACTTCCGGTCCCCTGGGAAAGGCGGAAGAGATGGTAATGTGGGTAGAGATGGTAATGTGGGTAGAGATGGTAACCCAGGCAGTGGCGGTGTATTAGGGACGGAAGGGGCTGGTAGTGAAGGCAAACCGGGTAGTCGTATACCATCAGGCTGCTCCACCCTAGGTAAGCCACCAGTCAGGGCTCCAACTACATCTAGAATGCCGGCACCAGAGCCAGTGTCTCGGCCAGCAACATCAATGTCGTAAGCACTAGATATCAACCGTTCCTCTACTACCCTGTTTTGGTACCCTGCTTGAATAAGTATTGCTGCTGCTGCTGCGACAAACGGGGTTGCCATCGATGTACCTGACTCGTATCTGTAACCCCCAGGCCACGTCGAAAGAATCATTGTACCAGGAGCTGCTATATCAACATAAGACCCAACAGAAGAGTAGAGCGCTACCTTGTCGTCTGGACCTGTGGCGCCAACAGCTAAAACGGTGGCATGCGCAGCAGGGTAATAAATGTCTCCCGATCCTCCGGAGTTGCCTGAAGCAGCTACGACAACTACACCTGCTGAATGTGCCTGGCGTACTGCATCCTCGAGGAGAGGGTCAATATCTGTCCCACCAAGTGAGAGATTTATGACCTGAGCGCCTTGTCTGACAGCCCAGAGGATACCGAAAGCTACGTCTGCGTCGTCTCCACTACCGTCCTTTCCAAGAACTCGAACTGGGAGAATCTTGGCTTCGGGTGCTAGACCTTCAATTCCGTTGCCGTCAACAGCGGCAGCGATAATTCCTGCAACATGTGTACCATGCCCATTCGGATCTGTTCGCCCGTCTTTCCCATCATCAACGAGGTCAATGCCTGGTAGCACCCGACCTGCAAGCTCAGGATGTAATGCATCTACTCCAGTATCGACGACTGCAACGATAACATCCTTTCCTGTTCCGAGTTTGCGAACGGCATCACCATCCATCCTAGCGAGACCCCATTGTTCCCCAGTCCGTGGGTCGGCAAGGGTATGCCGTCTGTTTACAACCCCAGCAGCAAGTACAGGTCTGTAAGAAGAAAGGCCATCTACAAATCCATTGCTCTGAGTTACAGGCACTTCATAACGACGAAGTTCAAGGCCATTAGCGGATTCGAAAATTGCGGCGACATCTATTGTCTGTACAGACGAGGCAGAAAGGGGAGCAACAGGCAGTAATACTAGTATTAGTAGAGGGGAAAGAAGTCGGCGCATTTCAAATACCATCGGCGCGAAGCCAGTTCTTTCATATACTTAGGCCCCAACAGTTCAATACATGATATGGATACTCTTAGGCCTCGCGTTAGGTGTAGCACTTGGGCAAGGTCGCCTTCAAGAGATTGGTCAAATCTTGGATTCATTAGTGACTTCACTAGTCTTGTTTGTCGGGCAATTCCTTGAGTCGGGACTAACTATTCTTGAACCTTTCGAAGCGCTCCGTGGTCCTCTAACAGTCATTGCTCTAGCGTTCTCTGTAACAGCTCCTGGCGTTCTCGTAGCACTGCTAGTTTTTCTTGTGAAAGCTTCACAAAAGGCCCGCAAGATTATTGCTGGCATACTTGTCGTTGGTGGTTTACTCTCTTTTGGTTTCGTCGACATCCTCACAGCGTCAGCTCTAATTGTTGCAGCGCTTGTGGTAGCTAGCGCAGCCCGCCTCATAACAGGCCCTTTTGTTGTCATGCCTTTGGTAACTCTCGCCACTCTCACTGCATATCGATATTCAGCCTTGATGTTGAGTGGAACAGATCCTGTAATCATGGATGCTACCGCTGACATGGTAGCACTACTCCCCTGGCTCGAACCTTACCCTTGCCGGCTCGCATTTATAGTTCTTGGTGTCGCACCGTTCTTCGCAGCTACCTCAGCACTACTTGCAGGACCAGAGAAGGACAAAATATAGGCTTGAAAGTACCGTTCCTGTACCCAGACTTTCTCGTTTTTGTCTCAAACTTTCAACTATACGTACAGGAAAGGCCTACTTCTGTTATAATGAATCACAAGACCAATCTTGTGTTTTATCGAGATCTGAGCGTGTGCTGATACCGGGGGCCCGGGAACTATATACCTCATGGAACAGAACGCTTTGGCAGTAACGTCACTTGGTCTCCTCTATGGGGCTGGAGCATCCTTCTGTCGCAATGACATTGAGGCATTAGAACTACTCACAGACAACAACATCTCTCACCGTGTGCTCTGGGAAGGTGTGATTGTTATTACTGCTCAGATATTGAGGTCAGAAGCATCAGAGGAACTGACAGCAGACGCAATCCCTGCTGTAGCAGACAAAAATCTAACTACCAGAGTTTTGGAAGCTGCAGCAGACTGGAATGCCCGGGATAGGGAAAGTGTCCATCTTGCAATCCTGGGGCTTTCTAAGTCAGGGTTTGATCCTGTTTTCTTCGGAGGAACCATCATTGGTAGCTTATGGCAACATGCTGCTGAAATTCAAGGTATCGATGCTGTTGAATATTCTAAACACCTATGCCTTGCCGCAGGCATGGTTACCGCCAACAGCTGAAGTAAGCACTAACTAAATTAGATCGGGAGTTTCCAACTTCTTCGATGCTCACTCGTCAGACCATATTCCCTGATTGCAGCTATATGTGCTGGTGTTGTGTACCCTTTGTTCACTTCCCAACCGTAATTTGTATGTTTTTCGGCATAAGAAGCCATGATCCGGTCCCTAGTTACTTTAGCGATAATACTCGCAGCTGCTACAGCGGTGCAAGACAGATCAGCTTTGACTTTCGTATAAACTGGTGGTGTTCCCTGCAGGCCGCTACAACTTTCTAATGGGCTAAACCAATCCACATTCCCATCGAGCAGTACCACAGACAATGAAAACCCAACTTCTATAGTAGCCCTACTCGCAGCAAGACGAAGCGCTCCAGTTAGACCCAAAGCATCCACCTCTGACGCCGAGGCGTGACCGACCGCAGACCCTAATGCCCAGTTTTCTATTTGCTCTACAGCACTCTCTCTTTTACCTGCGGACATCAGTTTGCTATCCCTCACACCTCGAAGCGGAGGGGTGTCTTGATCAATAACTACCACGCCGCATGAGACAGGCCCAGCGCAACTACCCCTCCCTACTTCGTCAACGGCTAACAGTAAACCGCCATGTTTACGAAGGAGTTGACGTTCGAACTTCAACGTCGGATCCGGTGTCGACGTGGTCTTCTTTTGCGTCATATATCTAATCGTGCTACCTGCTAACGCATTAGCCAGTACTCAACCTGAAAGCTCATTTTCAGCTCTACTAAATCCTTGGAATATATAATTAGTATAGACTTGCGTCGAGATTGTCTCCGATGTTCCGAACCTGTTTATAACCAGGGGGAATACCCTGCAATCTCGAGGAGTAGAGACATATGAACCGTTCAACCGGAAAAGCACGTAAAGAGGCATTGTTTATTCGCGTGCCAGCACCAGACAACACTGCAGAATTCCATGATGCAACGACCCACATCGGTAAGGCTATGCCATTTACCAACCCGAAGGCTACCTGTGGAATGCGCGTCACACCGGATGCCGTTGTTTTCAGTCTACTCCATCTGACCAAGCGCGCTGCTACTGGTCTAGCAGCAAAACCTCTTGATCTCCCTCGTGGCCCACTGGCACGCCTTGAACGACGTGTTGAATCATTAGCTGACCTTGATCAAAAGACTCTAGTTGTTGACTACGAAGGTGTCGAATACCGCTATGAGATCGAACGAGACGCTAACGGAGTCCTCGAACTCAACTCAGTCGACGAAGATCTCATTATCGAACTACCTCGTTCAGCGGTTCAAGTAACGTTGTCGTTACGGAGCCCTATCTCGAACCGCGTACTCATCGTCGGTTTCATTGGGCACGTCGGCAAACCTGGTGCATCTGAGCCGTTGCGTCGTATCGCAGCTATGATTCTTTTTTCCATATCACAACTCACACAGTTCAGGATTCTCTCAGAAGTCGAAACGGTAATTGTACCATCTCCTGTTCGCGCAGGTTATAAGCCTGCTGTTCGAAAAGCTGCAGATCGCGCCCAGGTCATGTTGCCTGTTTGGCTTTTCAGTGATGCTACCCCTCCTGCTGCGATCGCTCAGGGTAATGTTGCTATTGAGATTGACCTAGATCAAGCGAACCATGTGACTGGCAGACTTTTGTATAACTTCTCTCCGGACGATAATATCGCTCCTTACTTCGATGCTTACCGAGCTATCATTGATCAAACAGTATCCGCCGTCGTTAGAACATTTCTCGGCGACGAAGAGATCAAAGCAATCACGGTCGATATCGTCCTTGGTGAGGTCTCCACAGGAACTCTTGAACGCCTCCGTGACGCACTCCTGACCACAGCATCAGGGTATGACTTCACAACGAGGCTCTATCAAGCACATGTTGATCGCTGATAAGTTTCTAGGAGACTTCACAACAAGCAGACCCGCTCGATCCCCATCGTACACCCATCTCATGATGAAGGTCTATATGCGCTCGAATATTTGGGCTATCTAACGTTCTATTTTCGTTATCTCAGTCTCGTATCCCGACCCCCGGTTTTTATCCATATCCATCCATCCCTATGGAGATTTAGTATATGGAAAACACATCTAATCTTACCTGGAAGATTCCCTTTCTGGCTTTAGGGCCCTTTCTCTCTATTCTATTATCCCCGACTCTTCTGAATAACTTCACTCTACCTGGGGAAGCACCATTGGTCACATTGGTAGTTTTAGCCTTGTGGAGCCCATTATTCTTCTCTATTCCCGCATTGCTTTTATCTGATGCACGAGACAGAGCCCTAACCCAATATCGAGGTGTCTTAGGCTCTATAACAAGAGCGCTACTTTTGGTCCCTGTACTGATGCGAAACAACTCACCAGTCAAAAATGAGATGCGAGCCAGCATCCTAGGGTTTTCAGTGGCAGTGATTGTGGCGTCACCAACTCTAGCAAACCTGCCCCCTATATTCTAACCTGTACTAAACAAAAGAAGAAGGCCAGGTCTCAAATGAGCAGGCCTTCTTTTACATGCGCACACTAAAAATAAATCAAATTGAACGTGGTAAATCCTCGGTTCGCCAGTTCAGAAGGTCGATTGCGAGATTCATAGCATAACGGTCTGTCATGGATGCTACATAGTTTACTGCAACGACCGCAGCCGCATCCGATCCCGATGTAGGTCGTTCAACTATTCCAGAAGAAACATCTGGAATCAGGCTAGGTGCGTCCAGGAAGTGTTCCACAAGACCCCCAAGTAGTTTCTCTACTCGGTCAGCCTGACGCATGGAAGCTGGTCTGAGATAAATCCTCTCAAAGTTGAATTTACGTAAGGAATCAAGTACAGTCGCTGCTTCTTCATTCATACCGATCCTACCGGTTTCCTCAACACACCGAATCACAGCATCCCCAAAGTACTGTAGCTGTGCTGACTGCGTCTCCCCTGCATAATCTCGGACAATCTTAGGAAGTTCACGAACATCAAAGATTCCAGCACGAAGTGCATCGTTGAAATCATGAGCACAATAGGCGATACGGTCCGCCCAAGAGACAAGCTCTCCTTCTGGTGTTGACGGTGCGGGAAGCTTCCATGAATGCGAACGAATACCATCAAGAGTCTCCTTACAGAGGTTCAGATTCGAAAGTACTACATCAGCGCCGTGGATCGCATGATCAAAACCGGACGACAGATACGGAGAGAACGCATCCTCAGCTGAATGCCCACCCGGACCGTGACCACAGTCATGACCTAACGCGATTGCCTCTACTAATGGCGTGCACAACCCAACAGCGCCACTCACAAGAACAGCAAGCTGAGCGACCTCTGCAGAGTGAGTGAGTCTAGTACGAATCATGTCATTCGAAGGAGCCATGAACACTTGACACTTACCTGCCAGCCTTCGGAAAGCAGCTGTCGACTTGATGCGATCGACATCAACCTCGAAGCAGAGTTTCAGATCATCAGGTTCTTCTTGCGTCATCCGGTAACCCGCAGCTCTAGGTCGGGTTGCTCCCTCCGAAAGAAAAGATTCGAGATGTTCTTCACGGCTCGTTCTTTCGTACCGCAATCTTGGTTTTCCAACTGTGCCGGTGCTGTCACGGTGAGCAAACCGGAACCCAGCTACACCTGCACCATAGGCGTTGACCGACGCAGCCATTCCAACGGAGAGGCTTGATGTATCAATATTCTTTTCTGCCATTTGGTCCTATTCCAGAGAGAATGGGTTGTTTGGGTCAAAAGTTGACGGTTCATGAACTACAACCTTTTGCATGTCCGGTATACGAGCAGCTTTCAGTTTATTCGTAGCGGTTTGTGCGTCCGGAGCGGATGAGATTATACCCTCAACAAGCTCAGGGCTCATACCTTCACTTAGGCGGTCGAGTGACCTATCCGAAAGACCAAGTACGCTTGTAGATTTCGGGCGTGACCCGCCCGTAGTTCTAACTTTTCCTGTACGCCAAGCTGGTCTAGGGAATCGGACCAGAAGCATTGATCGAAAAGCATAATGATTTAGTGCCATCCAACCTTTAGGCAAGGTCGCTACCCGCTCTGCTAGACCTGAAGAAAGTCGTCCATAAGTACCAGACGCGAGCTCTGCATCTGCAGTTCGTCCCAAAGCTCTAGTTGCTGCGTTGCTTACGACTAGCTCATCGACGCGACTAAGCGCCTGGCCCGCTCCGATTAGACTTACACCAGCGTATCTACCTTGGGTCGAAACCCGAGAGATGATTTTTCGGACCGGTGCCATCTCTGTGCCTACAGCAGGCGCGAAGCTGTTCAGTTCATCCATCACAAGCATGAGGTGATCCACGCCGAGACCACCTTGCTCAGCGCTTCGTAACACCCGTTCGATAGTTCGTGCAATGACTACACCCTGTACATCAGGAGTTAGACCAGCGATGTCAACAACAACAACCTGACCATGCTCCCAATTATTTGAAGGGACATCGTCTGCTATGTTTGCCGCACCAGGTATTATCAAGCCGCCACAGCGGGCTACGAGACCAGAAAGCATTCGACGCATCCTCCACATCGTTGCTTTGTGGTGAGATCTCCAAGCCCACTGGTTTTCGCTTGCTTCAGCCTCTTGGAGCTTCTCATCAAACCACGCGTCAAGCTTCGCGAAGGTATCAATTCTCGAAGACGGATGTGGATTTTCAAGACAATGCTGTCTGAACTCTGCTAGGAAAGATGCGACTTTTTCATCCTCATAAACAATGTTTCCAAGGAAGAATCGTAGGTAAGGCCAAACCATGGGTAAATCCCATGCAAGGCGCCGCGCGTCAGCCCTATCGCTACGAGTACCGCGTGAACCAGCTGGCAACGCTGGCGCATACAGGGACATGTCACGGAAAGGACGAGGCTCTACGCCGAGTTCCCGATAGATGGCAAGATCTTCATCGCTAAGTTCATACCCTGGAGATGGTGGCTCGTCCAAATGACAGTAATCTGTGCCCTTTACGTTGAATACCAGCGCTGCTGTTGACTCGCTCTTGGCAGAGCCCGATGCAAGAGCCGCAGCCATTAGAACACCTATGTACGAAGACTTGGCTGCTTGTCCGGAAAGACCCCCGACACAGATCCCTTGACTCTCTGGGCCTAAAAGAGCGTGCCCATCAAATGAGACTTTCGCGAACGAACCATCAGCGAGAGGAACAACTCCCGCAGGGATCTGCCAATCGATACGATCTGCGCCTGTTGCGATAGCAATCTCTGCAGTTGTTGCAGCACGTACAGTGCCAGCTCGTACTGAACGAAGGGCTGGAGAATGGAAAACCTGCACGGTTGCAAGTACAACCTCAGGAACAGTTCCAATTGGAGCGAATCCTGGAGTTGAAGCTATGTCAACCGCAACAGGATCAGAATCAGTTCCAACGGTGCGCATGTCAACAACAGTACCAATTACTACCCCTTCGGATGTATCAGCAGCAATTGGGACTCCTATCTCGACGCGCTGTCCCATGCGCGGGTCGACAATGAATTCGAAACGACCAACTGGAGTGCCAGACCCAGATGGCAAATACACGCGACCAAGAGAGTTATCTGGAACGACTCCTGATGCCAATGCTTCTTGAGCGGTATTCATGGGTTCTTGCAAGGTCATGAGATCTCCCGGCTTTAGGTTTTTAGACATAGTTGCTAGGGTGACAAACAGAGCGCTCATAGCACATGTCAGCGGCCTAGTGTCAGCCTATATTCCTTCGGTCCGGGGGTTGTCTCGCATTCAAAGTGTTCTTAGGTTGTCATCACTCGTGACGAACCGGTTTGCCTCAGGACGATACCTTCCAGGAGGTGCCAAATGGCCGACATCTACAGAGCTGGTGGGGAAAACTGCCGACATGCGTTCGATTTGCTCAGCACAACAGAGGAACGTGATCTTGTTTGTGACGGTTGCGGTGGCGAATGGCCTACAGAGAGCGGCGACGCTTTCGAGGTTCTTTTTATTGCAGCAGCGGATGCGGTTGTCGAGCAGTCAACTCGGATTGATAGGCTTGAAGATTTTATCACAAATAATTTCTCTGCTGCGTCATGTTCAGCCTGCGGTAGTTGGATCGATGCATCAGATCCTCTCACAGGAGCGAAGATATCGGAGTTGTGGGCATGCCCACGACATCTAGGTGTAGCTACAGCATACCTTGACGACAGCACCGCTACTGCTGACGCATTCGTCTGGGCTTCAAAAGTTGGCCTACTCTCCTCAACACGCATTGAAGATCGGCATCGATGGGAAGAGATCGTTAGTTGTGTCCCTGATATGCTACAGATAGCCACAGCAGACGAGATGGGAGTCGTGACGCGCACTTTGGTTGACTCTAGACTCCTAGCAGTGCTAAGACTAGAACCAGACTCTGAAGGAACTGTAACAGTCGACGAACTACTACTTGCACTAGCTGGAGAGCTTGGAGTCGGTGAAGCTGAAAGTGGCCCTGCTCGCTCGCTTCTTCTCGGAGTGATTGCTGCAAGCGATCTTCTGCTCCGTGGTGAATTCGACCCAGACGATGAGCTAGAGGGCGACGAAGATTTAGAAGACGAGGATGACGATATTGACAGTAGAGAAATTTTATGGAAGGCTATTGCTCACTACGCTATGCCCCAGCTCGGTCTGATGCGCGCCCATGCTTATGTTGACTTCCATGGTGTTGACCTTCCATCGGTAACCACTGTAGATGGCGAAATGGTAGACCAGCTTCTAATGATGACGTCAGCGCGAGCAGCTGAAACCCTTCTCGCCGATCTTGTCGAAATTGAAGGCTAGTAAGAACTATACTCTTTTTCTGGCCTGAGTATCCTTCTAATTAGAGGTCGTAGACTGCTGGTCTCCGAGCGCGAAGAAGAGTCTCGCAGGCACGAACAGTTCGTAGGTGACGGTCCCCACGAGCATCTCCTGAGCGTGGGTTTTGACGCTGGGTAAGGCATAAGGCTGCCAGTGGATCAAGCATCCCACTGTCGAATGTTTCTAGTCTGACAAGTCCATAATTCCACGCGTTCCTAGAAGCATCAAATAATCGAAGGTAGCAAGAGTATCGGTCTGCCTTTACACCGTGACTGCCAGCCGGTATACGGAACCTAGGGGATCTCCATCCTGCCCTGAGTCCGTACAGTACTGTCTCGTCAGGTAAATAACGTCGATTGGTAGTTTTCACAACTCCGGTAAGTCTGTTATCAATAGGTCTACCTACCAATGATCCGTCCAGCACAAGCGGTAGATGAGACTCTACTACTAGCTCGTCAATTAGCGAGCGTTCTAGAGACTCCCTATCCCCTGCCAAAGAAGCTACAGCGAGACGTTCGACTTCATCTGGTGAATTAGAAGGTAGAAACATCGCCGGAACGGTAGAGCGCAACGAGCTTGTCCATTCCTGGTCTTCTTGAGAAGCGACGAGATGTAGTCGTTCACGAATAGCAACCGCAGTTAGATCTTCGCTCACCGCAGCCGCGCCTGTGAAGTTGAGATAGACAGGGCGGTGCTCTCTGTATGTGAGTACAAGCGAGGCCTGAACACCGTCGACGAACGCAGAAACTACAAGCGGATCTTCGAGAATCTCCGCAGATTTACCATCAAGAAGTTCCACAGTTCTATCGGTTTCCGGACGAACTGCAGGTGTAGTCATTGGACCGCGTTGTCCAGTGAATCTCCCCACAGCTTGGAAAAGATTTCGGAGGTCGTGTGTCTCGCGTTCTATCATGCTTTGAACCGTGCCACTCGAGATGCAGGTCGCACACCAGGAACACCGCTGTAAGGTTTACCGCGGTAGACGGTATCGGGCAACTTCACGCATGGCGGTAGCAATAAGCGCAAGTATTGTCTGAATCGCACTTTTGTAACCTTTGCTTACTATCGTTACTCCGTACCCGCTCCCCCATCTAAACGAGTTGCTCAATCTTGATTCAGGCTTAGTAGTATCAGCGTGAGGTATGTTGAAAGAAGCAGGGTCGACTTCGAAGAAGGTTAGTCTGTTGTCAAAGTTATCTTTGGAATGAGGCCCTAGATCTGACGGTTTAGGCGACGCTATACCGAACCGAGGAGGTTCTGCTTCTACTAGGTCACCTCTCAGATTCCTAAAGCACCATTTACCGGAGTCGGGATCTATTGCCCAGAGTAAACCAGTATCATCACGCCCCATTAGGGCTGATATACGCCCACGTGCCTCACGGGATGAGATTTTACTACACCTATGATCTTCTACAATTTGGTCGTAGGCGGCAGCAAGCCGGGCAAGATTGGGATGCAATGGCGACGGCATGAATCTCCTCTCTTAGGAGCTTGCGATGCAATCTCCTTTCATACACAGTTCGGCGCTTTATTTCTGGTTCAAGAACCGAATAGCATAGCAAGGCAACAGCCATAAGTTTACGCCATAAGCGCGTCTACCACGACAACACCCGCTTCTTATAGGGCCGTAATCTCTTGCGGAGATTTCGGCAGCCAGAGAATGCGCCCTGATAGCTGAACATCACCGTGACATATATGCCCAACTCTATCCGCGTCGCTCATCTCTCTGACACCCACCTCGGCTACGAGGCTTACAAGCCACTCAATGTATCAGGAGAGAACCAACGTGCTGCTGATTTCGCTCGCGCCTTCGTCAACGTCTGCCGTGAGATCATTGCGGCCGACCCTGATGTTGTTATCCATTCAGGCGATGTCGCAGACCGTACCCACATCCCCATTCGCGTCATGCTACTTATCAGATCTTGGTTCTCGCAGCTAGCAGGTGTCCGGCCTGACGGAACAAGACGGCAGCTAGTCGTAGTGGCAGGAAATCATGAGCTACCCCGAAACAAAAAAGAAGCTTGCTTCCTAGAACTGTTCCGCGGGCTTCCCGGTGTTCACATTGTTACCCAAGGCTACGAGCAGATCCGATTCGAAGGTCAAGGCGCATCTGAAGGTTGCTCACCAATTTTGAACAACTTGGTAGTACATGCCATCCCCCATGACGCACTCAAGACAGTTGACTTCGACCTCGTGAATCCAGTCGAAGATTTCATCAACATCTTCTCTTCCCACGGCGTTGCAGGTGGATCCGAGCTGTATGTTCGATCTCTCGGTCGTGAGTTCGCCATCCCAACAGATGTACTAGCACGTGATTGGGACTACGGTGCACTGGGACACTGGCATAAACAAGGTCCTGTTCCTATTGTTTCCACAGGCGCCCGGACTGACGGAATTGTTCGCGTAGACGCTGATGGCAGAGAACGCAACGGAAGGATTTGGTACTCAGGGTCCACAGAGAATTCTGGCTTTGGAGATCTCCTTGACAACGGTGAAGAACGAGGTTGGCTCGACGTGCTTGTCCAGAAGGGCGATCTACCAGCTGTAAAACGTTGCAATGTGCCTATCAGAGTGATGGTACGCCTCCCTAAAGCAGACCTTACAGGTCTTACTCCTGACGAAATCACCAATTTGTTGATCGAAAACATCAGGGCGGCCCAGACGAACAGCTCGGTAGTCGGTCAAATTGTTGAAAACGTTTCACGTGAGACATGGTCGCTTGTTGATCTGCAAACCGTGCGAGCTGCGGCGTCAGGTGCACTTCACTACGACGTAACAGTGAGATACAGTCGAAACACCGAGCAATGCGGTGACGAGCACAGAGGTTTGAGCGAGGTTGATACTGTTCTTGTCGAGCGAGCAAATGTTCTTCTCCTCGATTCTGAACGTGAACAAGCACTCAAGCTTGCACGTTCTCTCCTAGCTCGTGAGCTAGCCCGCGTTGACGCAGATCCAACTGCAGAAAGTGCTGAAGCTGTCACAAACAACTCTACCCGTCGCGTTCGTAAAGGAGCGCAAAACCCTCCTGTGTCCACAAATGGTACAGGTCTAGTCACTACCCCAGCAAACGAAACAGGCCACACTATCGTAGGAGGGCACAAATGATCAAATCCTTGCGTCTGGCAAACTTCCGTCGACATGCTGACCTTGAGCTCCGTTTCGATGAAACCGGACAAATCATCCTGATTGCCGGCTCTAACGGCACAGGCAAGACGACAATTCTAGAGGCAATTATATATGCGCTCTACGGAGAAGGTCGTCATGGCCGTAGAAACCTTGACTCACTGCTGCGCCGAGGAGCAGAACTCGAAGGCATGGAAGTAGAGATGGTCTTTACTGTTGGCGAAGACTCTTATCGTGTGCTTCGACGACGCGATGGCCGCGCTTCTACCGCGGTACTTTATGCGAATGACCATCCTCTTGTCGAAGGTCAACGCGAAGTATCAGAAGAAGTCACCCGTGTACTAGGGATGGACGCTGCTGGTTTCCGGGTAGCAACTATCGCCCAGCAAAAAGATCTAGATGGTCTTGCCAGCCTTACACCATCGGTCAGAGGGCGAATGGTCAGTCGACTTCTCCGCCTTGACTCATTGACCAGGGCACGTGACGCCGCCGGCGAGCTTCACCTTGAAGAGGCAAAGATTGCCGCGCATCTCCGCCCAACGGAAGATATCTCTGAGGTATCCAAGCGAGTCCAAGACACTGCTTCCCAAATGAAGGACGCTGAGCTCGAGCTCATCCGAGCAATCACTGCTTCTGAACAAGCCAACTCCCAGCTACGAGAGGCTGAACCAATCATTCTAGCTTGGGAGCAGCAACAAGGAACACTAAATGTGCGAGCTGCAGAGCTTGCGGTTGCAGAGGCAGATGCGGAACGTATTTCCACTGATCTTGCTGCTGTCGAAGTACCCGACGCTTCATCCGGAGCGAATGAAGATCTTTCTATCCTGACAACTGAGGTTGCTCTACTAGAACGTGAACTTGCCGACGCGGAATCAGCAGCGACCATGATGGAACATCGGCGTATGGTAAGCGCTGAACTAGACGCAGTAACAGTTGCACTCGCAGAAAACACGAAGTACGAGAAAGCGAGTATTCTCAAGAACGCTAAAGTGGCACGTCAGAACGCCACTGAAGCACGATCCCGTGTCGAACACCTTGACGAAAGTCTACGTCAAGCTCGTGAGGACCTTTCCTCAATTTCTTTCCAAATTGACGCATTCTCACAAAAGATTGCTCAAAATGAAGCCCTCGAGGCGGTTTGTGACAGCTGTGGACAGGAGATAACCGATGAACACAGGTCTGCGCAATCATCACAATACAGCTCCAAACTGAGCGAGTTGACTACGTTGTACCAACCGCGCAAGGAACATGTCTTTGAGTTGAACACAAGTCTGTCTTCTGCGCGTGACCAGCTAGAAGCAGCAGATATCGCTGTTGCGGCCGCTGCTACAGCACTTACGAACGCTGATAAAGAGGAAGCCGAGCGTACTGATCTACTTCGGCGACAGGCAACGTATCAATCTCAACTAGACCGGTTACCAGAACGGATTTTCGACCTCAATGCTCTCTACGCCCGAAAGGCCGAACTTGCCCTACGCGTGGCTGCCGCACAGGATCTTACTGAACGTGAACGGATTCGCACTGAAAGACTTGCACAACGTTCCCATCTTCAGTCATCTCTTGAAACCGCAAAAGCTAGGACGCTGTCAGCCAAGGCGGCTTTGACTGAAGCGGAACCACCGGACGATCTCATCGCTTCATACTCACAAATCTCACTTCTCAAGGAAACTCTTTCCTCAGAGCTAGAGCTTGCTCAGTACTGGCGAACAGAACACGCTGTAGCCTCAGAACGCCTGGTCGCTGCCCAGAACTCAATGACCAGGGCAAACTCCGAAGCAGAACGCCGCAAATTGCACCAAGACCGAGCGTACGACGCCGGAAACGCTAAACGTCTACTCACCGACGTTGCGGATCGCTTAGCCACCACTGTTCGACCATCACTTGAAGGGGCAGTTACGCACCTTCTTCAAAGTATGAGCGAAGGTCGTTTCAACAAAGTTCGTATCAGCGAAGAATATGAAATCTCAGTCGATGATGACGGAGCATTTCGATCAGTTGGTGAGCTCTCAGGGGGCGAAGCTGACCTTGTAGCTCTTGCCATGCGATTAGCGCTCGCCCAGATCGTTGCTGACCGTCACGGCTCAGGTGGCGCAGGATTCCTGATTCTTGACGAGCCTCTAGGATCTCAAGACCCAACTCGTCGAGCTGCAATCCTCCGCGGCTTACGCGCCATACGCGATACTTACAGCCAGATTTTTCTGATATCCCACGTGGAGGGAATCGAAGACTCAGCTGATGCAGTTGTGAACGTCATTGCGAGTGAAGATCGAAGTGAAACTTTAGTCGAGATCTCATGAAATCACACTACCAGCAGCTTTGTGCGCCAGCAACGGACCCTCACCACACTAAGTATCAGGAAAGGCCTTACCTCTGATGATATCACTCCCACTATTCGACGACGAGCGCTTACGTTGGCTTGACGATGCTGCTTGTGCCGACCGTAACATCAACGACTTTTTCGTCGAAGCAGGACATGTCATCTCTGAGGATGTTCTTGAGGTATGCAGGCGTTGCCCTGTTCGCAAGCAATGTCTTGAGGTTGCCTACGACCAACGTTTCAATATCACAGGCGGCTACTTTGGAGGTCTTTCCCCAGGACAGCGCCGAGAACTCCCTTTTGAAAAGGCTCTTGAGGTTGTTGAGAACGACTTACCTACACCTGAAGAGATCGACGACGACCCAATCATCTACAGCTGACCTATATTCTTTCAAAACTGACAAGTCTATCTCTACCTTACGGATTCGACGGGAAGAGGTGCAAACGCTTCACTTCTTAGGTAACCGAGTTGACAAGCGTTGGCCTTCGCTTCTGTCACGCGCGAAACTTCACCTAAACAAAGCTCATGGTATTGACGTTGACCGTCGCTACCACTTTTCTCCGTTTCAGAAGAACTGGCTATGACCGACAGATGTATTTTGCTCGGTCAACTCGAAGACTCACATGTCTGAGAAACACTGGTCTTAGAGTCAACCTTCTTGGCGTTCCCGGGCAATCAGGGACAATTCTTTGAATGAGAGAGTGGACAACGCGTTCAAAAGTGGCTGCAGCAGCAGCGATTTTACTAGCAGTTGTTATAATGCTTCTAACCGTGAACTGGAAGAGTGAACTTCTTATCGCTACCGGTTTGCTTACATTGGCCCTTGTGGGTGTAGCTCACCCTGCTGCTCTTCCAGCAGGAGGGTGCCCAACGTGCAAAGCTAGACCACGAAACCAACAGCGTACTGTTCTGTCCTGTACTGTTGACCGTGCTCTGTCCACTCCTACCAGCTGGGCGGTAACAGCAACCGTAGAACGACTCTGTACCAATTGCCGCGAAACACGTAAACTTGTAGAAGAGTGTCACGTTTCTACTGCTCTCGGGTCTACCCCATCCGAAGCTGTTATCCTAGTTATGAACGGCACTGTACCACCGTCCCGTATCCTGACTAACTCTTAGCATAAATTCTCAAGCTGCGGCTATCCGTGTGTATTATCTAGTAAGAAACCCAAATATTTCTCTGATGTGCTACATCTTCTTGTAATGTTGATGCGCGCACGAGACTAATGATATCAGTGTGATCTAGAAGTATTTTAGTACCTTTGTGTTATTTTCGGTTCGCCAAGTATGCGAGACGCTTGCTATTTGAGACTAGTACTTCCGTAACAACCAGAACTGGAATAATTACACTACCGCCCTGGAATACATAGGGTAGACCCAAATGCATGCTGATAATAGGTGTTGCCATTATTGGTATCAGTATCACAGCGTACAGCCATGATGTACTCACCGACACAGTAGCGAACCATTGCGCCGTAGAGACGCCAGGAGACCTACTTCTAATAAAACGCCCGGATCTCGTCAGATCATTTGCTTCTTTCACTGGGTCGACTCCAAAAGCAGCATAGAACCTAGCGAAGATAACGGTCAATAGCCCGAAAGCGAGTAATGAAGCTGTGCTTGAGTGGTCTTGTAGTGATACCTTCACCCACAGTATCGAGTCTGGTAGTGGAAGCAGCGAAACCATCAAAGCTACAACTGACAAACTTGAAGAGGCGAATAGGACTGGTCCAGCTGAAGCGGTTGCTATTTTTACTACATGCGCACCTGCATCTGGGATGTTTGAATTTCCAGTTGGGAGGACACTGTGGTATCTAGTGATGTGCTGGCTAGAGGCAGCAGCCACAAGAAGCGCAACGCTCACCACTGAGATTATAACGTACAAGAGTATGGTAGTAGGTTTTTCGGCTACTAGAAGCCGAAACCCTGGCAGCTGTTGCCCAATAACAGATGAAACAGTGAGTATCATTACCCCGTTCCCAACGCCGTGTCTGGTCATGTAATCAGCTACGACCAACAAAGCAAGAAACCCTGCTACAAGTACTGCGATATGAAGAAGAATGTACAGTGTTCCTTCTTGCAGAACTCCTAACGGTAATCCGAACTCGTCTGTCTTGCCCTGTACGGATGCGTGAGCGGAAACAGTTGCACTTACCGCAGCTATAAGAACTGAAACCCTTCGTGTGAGTACGAGATATTTTAGTCTTCCTGATGGGCCTTCGGAAGAAATCTCTGACAAGCGGGGAATTAGTCTCCCCATGAGACCAAAGAGCAGCATTGCTGTCAAAAAGGGTATTACACCAAGACCAAACACTGATGGGCTCAAACCACCTGTTAGGCTCAAAGGGTTTGCATTCACAGACACCTTGGATTCTAATAGTTGCAGGTAAGCAATTTTGTCAACAGCTGGTGTTGGTATTTGAGCTCCGAGCCAGTATAAGACCACACCTCCTATAGTGACAAGCATACGTCTTGAATGGAACCAAACCCGGTTGTTCGCAACGTCAAGGTGGGTCATATTCATCCCTTTCACGGTCCCACTTCAGGCATTTTTGTCAGACGGCTCTTGAGGCGTGGAGTTAGTTGGCGTTCAGCATCGTTCAGGGACGGTATATTCTATGAATAGCGCATCAGCCTCGCCATTTGATAATGTTGATACTGATTCTGTCCCCGAATCAATTGATGTTGTTACACGTAAGGACATCAAGTCATCCCGTAGTTCATGGTTCGGTGAGTTGCACAAGATCTCTTTTGTGACCAGACAGACGCTCCTAGTTTGCAGCTCTCTCGTTATTTTATGCCTCTTCTTCCTTTCGTTTATGCTTTACGCTGTTGATAGACTTACCATACGAATTCTCAGTTCCTTTGCAGGGTCAGTCGTTCACCTATCGAATTTTTCTGTTATCATCATTTTAGTTGCATCTAGTTTCACAATCTGGATATCGCTTCGTAAACCTCCACCTGGTGGGGCCGGTGTGTTACTAGGAGGCAACGACGAATCTACTTGGCAAACATCCACGAATTTCTTTTTTCCTTTGCTTGCCCTTGGAATCCTCATGACAATTTGCTCATATTTTTGGTTTTTCGGTTAGTACTTTGTTTGTCTAGACCTAAATGTCTTGAGCAATGTTCGGTATGTGGGTGAGTGTCAACATACGGATAATTGGCGGCCTTTAGAGAACTGCGTACAATATCTCATGTGGACAATAAGAAGGATCAAGAGATCACGCTTGTAAATGCAGCTCTTCGTGCCTTACGCGTATTCCTTTTGATTGCTGTTATTGGTTTTGCAATGCTAGGTGCTTTTGTAATGTCTACCGAAGGTGCCCCTGTTGCAACTGTTGTACAAAGAGACATTCTACCGATCCCTGTTCAATCTCCTAACCGGCCTTCGGATTACCCTGATGACCTGCCAACGATCAATAACGTATCCCTTATAAAGTTATCGCCTGAACCTGGTATTATTATGGTACACCTAGCCACACCGGACACCCCAGCGAAAGCTGTTCAATCCGTTCTTGAAAGCTTCAACGATGCGGGCTGGGATACAACATTTGCCACTGGAGACACTCTTCTTGCAGGGTCAGCGACGTTGAAAGATCTTTTGGTGGGCGTAACTGTCTTTCCCGATGAGTACAAGAGTTCCCCAGTTGGTTGGACCACCATCCTGATCTATTTAGAGAAGGAAGCTGATAAAGTAGACCGAGTAGCACCACAACCATTACCACCATCAGGACCTAAGGGCTAAGACGCCCTCGAATCTCGAGTTAGGGCTTGTTGCCCGTTGAGCATATCTCCCCACAGTCAAAATTATGCCTAGAGACCTTTTTGAAGATGCCGGTGGAGAGCTCGGTGAAGTTGCTGCCGAGATAGCTAAAGTAATTGTTGGTCAAGAGAAGCTTATTGATCGTCTGCTGACTGCGCTTCTTGCTGAGGGTCACCTCTTGTTAGAAGGTGTACCAGGACTAGCGAAAACAAAGACAGTAAAGACTGTCGCATCAGTTCTCGGCGGCTCTTGGCAAAGGATTCAATTTACACCAGACCTGGTGCCTGCTGACCTGATTGGCACCAGAGTTTTTAGTCCGGTTACTGGCGAGTTCGATCTTGAAGTAGGCCCAGTTGTTGCAAACTTTGTTCTTGCAGATGAAGTGAACCGCGCTCCGGCAAAAGTTCAATCCGCGTTACTCGAGGCTATGGAAGAACGGCAGGTAACGATCGGGCGAACTTCTATCCAGCTTCCGCGACCTTTCGTAGTCCTTGCAACCCAGAACCCTGTAGAACAAGAGGGTACCTATCCGCTCCCGGAAGCACAGATGGACCGGTTCATGATGCGGGTCACGGTCGAACACCCATCGAAAGAAGAGGAGTTAGAGATCGTTCGTCGTGCGCTTATCGGCGATGTAAAGGTTGAACAAAAGCTGGACGTTGAGGCACTTGTACGCATGCAGAAACTAGTTCGTGATGTGTATGTGCCTAAAGAGGTAGCCGAATATGCTGTTCAACTTGTTGAATTGACTAGATTACAGGATGGCCCAGCTGGTTCAGGCGTTATCCAACTAGGAGCCTCTCCTCGAGCTTCGATTGCATTGGTAAGGGCTGCACAAGCACAAGCACTTATAGGAGGTCGACGAACCGCTAGAGTCAGCGACGTTCGCAACATAGCAGTAGAGGTTATTGCTCATCGCCTCATCCTCAGTTTCTCATCCCTAACTGGTGAAGGAGACAGCCGCGACGTAGTATCTGCAATCATTGACGAAGCTGACATATCGCGGAGTGATAAGTGACGAGAATTTCCCCTTCTGATCAGCAACTGGCAAAAGTTCGCTGGCCTCTGAGAAGTGCAGTTTCCGGTAAAGAGTCCGGTGGATGGCGTTCTACGGGTGTTGGGGAAGGTATGGAAATGGCTACTGTAAGAGAATACACTATTGGAGATGACCCTCGACGTATCAACTGGACAGCTACTGCAAGAACAGGCACATTACATGTCGTTGTACCTATTGCTGAAAGATCTCTCTCGTCAGTTGTAGCTGTCGACACGACCGGATCGATGGCAACTGGTTCAGTTAGAACTAAGTTTGAAACTGCCCTCGAAGTAGTAGATACTGTATCCAAGGTCGCTTGCCGCCACTCGGATCGATTCGAACTTCTTGTTGCAGGAGATTCTATTATGCGCACTCCAATTAGGCAAGGAAAAAGCGCTCTCAAGAACGCCCAAAGTATACTAGAAAATGTTGTAGCCTCAGGTGAAGGGCGGTTCTCTGAGAGTATTCTGCAGTCTTTGCGTAATAGACCTGGTCTGCTCATCGCTGTAAGTGATTGGCGTCTCGATTCAGATAGGGAAGCCCTAAAGCGTTGCAGCGAACTGGTTGAGACAATTGCCATCCGCGTGGTCGACCCAACTGAGCGTGATCTACCCAACGCAGGGCTAATCACTTTACAAAATCCTGAAACGGGACGTCAAATGCTTCTAGACACAGGAGACCCTAAAGTCCGGGAACTGTTTAGTGAAGCGGCACGTGATCTTGATTCAGATTTTCGCAGTAAATCACGTCTTTGCCGTATGGTTATCGAGGTAACGACCGCAGGTGACCATGGCGGCGCGCAAGTCCTTGATCAACTCCTGCTGAATACTAGGAGAAGGCGATGAATAAGCTCACGATCGCGGGTTTGCAATTCGATCGACCGCTCTTTCTACTTCTTTATCTGCTCTTACCAACAATTTTCTTTGGTTATTTACGTTACCAAGGTTCCAAAAAGGCCTCTGCAGTCAAGTTCGCCGCAATCGATCTTTTTTCGACATCCCCTCTACCACGTAAGCGACGACACATACCATTTATTCTTGCAACTTGCGCGGTTATCACAATGATTGCTGGAGCGGCAGACCCTTTCGTGCAAGGTTCGGTTTTCTCTCAAAAAAAGCAGGTTATCGTCGTACTAGATGTATCGAAATCAATGGAAGCGAAAGATGTTGCACCTAGCCGTATCGTCGCCGCAAAGGAAGGCGCATCAAGGTTCTTAGACCAGCTACCTTCGGGTTTCGAGGTTGGTCTTGTATCCTTCAGTGATGTAGCAAGGGTTGTTTCCACCCCCACAACGAACCGTTTGTACTTGAAAAGCCAGATTGATGCGCTTATAACTATGAGCGGCACCGCTACAGGAGACGCTCTCATACAAGCTTTAGGTTTGCTCGGTGAGGAGAGCGAAGGTGGAGTGATTGTGTTGCTATCTGATGGACGGCAGACCTCTGGAGTGGCCACGGTTGAACAAGCAGCAGGCGCTCTGAAAGGAGCAGGTGTATCTGTGTACGCTATAGCTCTTGGTACATCAGAAGGCATGGTCAGCGTATTTGACCCAGCAAATGGCGACTTGATAAATATCGAGGTGCCACCTGATCCCGCAGGTCTTGAGCTCCTAACATCTATCACAGGTGGGAAAACCTTCTCTGCAGTCACGGTTGACGAACTCAACACTATCTACGATTCAGTCGGAGGGTCCATCAAACCCAGAGCAGGTTGGGTTAGTATTGGCTGGACTCTCTCCCTGTTAGCTTTATCCTTTCTAACTTTATCGGGTTTCGCGTTGCGAAGTTTTGGTCGTGTTCGCTGATTTATTCATTCGGATTTGGTGACTGATCACTTTAGAATGCTCAGATCTGGTATACCACGCCCAGGGATCCTCTAGCTACATCAGAGGTCTTGTGACAAACCCTCTTATGTAGGAACCGTCGACAGCGTGACTATACGAATCAAGGCTACCATAGCCGCAATGCTTGCAAGCGTCGTACTGCTCTCTGGATGTGGGACTTCACCTTCTGCAACCTATACCGGCGGCGACGGAAGCTATTTACGCCTACCAGGTAAATGGAATCTTTTTGATGGCAATTCCATCATTCAGGCAACGGACCCAGAAGGAAGTGTTTCGGAAGGTGTCTATATTTCCGGGTTTTCTCTCGGGAGTAAGGATGCAGCCACAATTCTAACCAGTAGTTCACAACCAAATGGTCTCATTCTCAGCACAGATATTCCAGAAGGTGCAACAGCTGAGAATGACCGGGCAATACTAATTTCTAACATCAATGAGATGCTAGAAACTGGTGTTGCATCTGTGATCGACGACTACAAGTCGTTTGTTACATCAGATGGCGTCACAGGTGAGCGATCAGTTATCGACGTCGTAGATGCCAACGGTAAACCCATGCGCCTGCTTCAACAGATGATAACCAACAAGGAACGGACCCGTATTTGGGTCCTTGCAGTTGGATGCAACAAAGAGTGTTTTGTAAAAGAAACTGAGATAATCGAGCAGATCGCAAAGATCTGGAAGGTAGATGTGAAGCGATGAATATACTAACCAAAGATGTTCGTGGGATGCTACGTCGGAAAAAAGAGGGTGATCAACCTTTACCAACAGAGAGCACAAGTCGTCGCAAGACTTCTTCAGCTCGTAGAAACGTGCGACCTGGATGCCGGCCATCTCAGTATCTTTTCGAACGTATTCGCCTCTCACTGCTTGTCGTATTCATCTTCGGCCTAATGTTTGTATCCACACTGCAAACGAACCCTCTCATGACTACTCAAGACGCGTTTCTGTCAACTGCGCAAACTGTTCCCGAGCTCACAGCTTTGCTCGGAGTTGAAGTTGCGAGACAGATTCTTATTTTCTTCGCTGAACGCAGCCGTCGTTTCTACAGTCTAGTTCTGTCAGTAGTGAAAATTCTCGCATTCCCAACCCGCAGAATGAGTGAACGCGGTAAAGCCAACCTTGCTCGTATGAGCTTCTGGTTCATTGTGCTCGGTATATATGCGGTCACCGCATCTAAGTTCACGGGTACAAGCCCAGTGCAAGCAATCTTCGACTTGCCTTCTATGCTTTTCAAGGCTTTACCATTGCTCGGACAACTAGCGTTTGCCTTTTTCTTTATTATCTTCCAATTTGTCGGTCTATTCTGGTTCCTTTCGCGTGGAGGAGTGGAAACCTATTTCCCCGAAGACATCAAGACTCGCTTTGATCAAGTTTGGGGTCAGGACCATGTGATTGCAAAACTTCGCGAGAACCTAGTTCTTCTTGAAGCTCCCGAATCAATCGAGGCACGAGGTGGACACGTACCTAGTGGAATTCTTCTCTGGGGACCTCCAGGTACTGGAAAAACCTTGATGGCCGAAGCTATCGCCGGGGAGACAGGCAAGCCATATGTATTCGTTGATCCAGGTGCATTTACGAACATGTTTATGGGAGTTGGTATTCTCAAGGTAAAGGGCCTTTTCCGGAAGCTACGTAAACTTTCTCTTCGCTTTGGAGGTGTGATTGTCTTCTTTGATGAAGCAGACAGTCTCGGTAGCCGTGGCGGTGCAGTATCGCAGGCTAAACCGACGCTTTCTTCTGCCACACCTGCAACACCTTTCGATTCATGCCACGTTCCATCTTACCTTTCGCAAGCTGGCAATGACGCTATTGGTATTACACGCGAGAAGATTATTATGGGTGGTGCAATGGGTGGCGGAGGTTCAGGAACACTTCAGGCGCTGCTCACTGAGCTACAAGGATTGAAGAAACCACGAGGGTTCTTCAATCGCGTAATCAGACGAACTCTAGGTATGAGGCCAAAAGAGCCGCCAAAGTATCGAATTCTTGTGATGATGGCGACAAATATGCCGGATTCTCTTGATCCGGCACTTCTCCGACCAGGTCGAATCGATCGCATCTACCGTGTTGGCTATCCTTCGAAGGACGGTCGCGTACGCACCTACCAGGGGTACCTGGACAAGGTAAACCATGATCTCACGGATGAAGATATAGTACGTTTAGCTACAGCAACACCGTATGCAACCGGTGCGATGATCAAAGATCTGGTAAACGAGGCTCTCATCTCGTCCATCGGTCGTGGATCAGAAGTAATTACTTGGGAAGATGTTATCAAAGCCAAGCACCTCAAGGAACTAGGACCTTCCGAAGGAGTCGTTTACACTGACCATGAGCAACACTCAGTTGCGATTCACGAGGCATGCCATGCTGTAACAGCATACCGTCTGCGTCATCACCTTACAATTGATATAGCAACTATTGAGAAGGGATCGGACTACCTAGGTATGGTGTCATCGATCCCGCTCGAAGAACGCTTCTCATCATGGAAGAGCTACTACGAGGCAGATATTGCAGTTGCGATTGCGTCTCTCGTGGGAGAACGAATGTTCTTTGATGGCGACAGTACGTCAGGAGTTTCTGGCGACCTTGATAGCGCGACCCGCATTGCCGCTCTCATGGAGGCTCGCTGGGGGATGGGTACAACACTTGCATCAGTAGGAGCTCTTGCGGATATGCAGGCTGGCGGACTCCAACCTCTGAATGCTCGAAAAGATGATCCAAAGTTTCTTGCAGAGCGTGTCGAGGCTCGACTTGGACGTATTTTCGAGTCAACTAAGAAGCTTTTGACTGCTAACAGGGCAGAGATTCTTGCTGTCGCTCATGCCCTAGAGGTCCACAAAACTCTAACTGGTCCGGACGTCGAAGCGGTCATCAACTCAGTTCCAGGTCCTCTCGTCAACGGTTCGGTGTACTCCAACAAAGAGCTACGCAAACGACTCGAAACTTACCACAAAGAGGTCGTGGATGCTCACAAGCAAAACCGCAAAGTGAGTCAACCGCTTCCATCTCTCTGGTCTGACACCAATTCACTAGAGGTTGAAGCTTCAGTCAAGGCTCCAGCGCGACGAGGCCGTAAGACCGTTGCGGTAGATGATACCGCATGGCCTTCTGCCCCTGTTGGTGACAACAGCGGTTCATAGGCGGAAAGGCAACTATGCCATCCAGACAATTACGTGACGACAAGCGCGGCGTGTCCTTCACTTGGAGGACACGTCACGCTATTGTAGTTTCACTCGCTTTACTACTCCTGCCGATATTACTGACAATCGGAGCTAGGAGTGGTGTTAGTGTGATGCAAAGCTCTGTACCCATCCTGATTTCAGGTTTATTTGCAGTTCTAGCGGCCTCTGAACGAGTTACTGATGCATTACGTCCCTTGCTGGCGACACTATCTTTGCTCACTGGGGGAGCTCTGCTTGTTTGGGTAGCCGGTGGGGCACTTGTAACCCACCTCGTATTCATTGCGCTAGTTACTGTAGGTACTCTCTACCACGATTGGTTGGCCTATCTCGTTTCAGTAAGCTATATCTGGCTATTTTATGTTATCCTTGGTGGCGCTGACCCTGCTGCGATCTTCGCAGGGTTAGCCACAGAGACACCATACATTGGAGTGGTGATCGCTGCAACAGCTACCATCTGTGCAACGACAGGGATGATAAGTTGGCTGATTGCTGATGCTTCGCAACAGCGTCGTACCGAACTTGAAACAGCCCTGGCAAAGGCTGCGGAACGCCAGCATCAAGCGATGGAGATCCACGACAATGTTGTTCAAGGTCTTGCGACGGTCGTGTACGCACTCGAAGCTGGTGATGAACAACTAGCTAATGAAACTGCTGGTGAGACATTGGAAAATGCTAAAGATCTCATAGGTCGACTACTAATGGTTGAAGGTGCAGACTTGTCAGATCTTCTTGACCGTTCACAGCCAGCTCAAGAAGGGGATGAGCAGTGAAACCTATAGTGCAAGATAACTCACCTGAAGTCTCTGGTAAATCAGTTCATGACAATGCTGAGGTAGTTGAACTAATTCTAATTGATGACGCTGCTGACCTTCGTGGTATTTTACGCCGGCTCATGGAACGTTCTGGGTTGATTCGAGTTGTCGGAGAAGCGAATGGTGCAGAAGAGGCTTCACAGCTAATCAATGCACATGAGCCAGATGTAATCCTACTTGACTTAGCGATGCCTGGTGGTGGTGCACTTGAATTGATTGAGAGGCTTCGAATTGAACGGCAGGGGATGACAATCATCGTACTATCTGGTTACCCAACCTCAACCACAGCTCATGAGTGTATTGAAAGAGGTGCTGACCGATATCTTGAAAAAGGTAAACCTACAAGCAAACTTATCAGCGAGATACTAGAAGCGCACAGTATAAGAAAAGGACTACTGTGAGCGAGTCAAAATTCGATGACATTCTATGTTGTTCTAGTAGCAATAAGGTGAAGGACAGGAACACTGCAGGTTTGAGCAGCACAGCTCGGTTATCATTGCGATCACAACGCCATGACATAGCAGGCCGAGTGCAAACAGTGTGGGGTTCGGTCGAATTGCTTGACTCACCTTACCCCGATCTGCCTGAAGAGATTTTGGAAGCTATATGTTTATTGAAAGATACGGTAAACGCATGGCGTGGAGAACTATCGGTTCTCGACCTACTCCTAGATGGCACACCCAACGTTACTGGAGCTACCACTGATCAGATCAGGAAAGTTCTTTCATCTAATCTCACCCTGCCGGAAATATACTGGCACTGTGAAACTGAAGGACTCTATTCCTCTATCCGTCATGCCTACAAGACAGTTGGACACACAGGTTATCATAAATTGCATATGAAGGTGGAAGTAGAGAATCATCTAATTATAGAAATCCAAGCAGGCGAATCAAAAGAGCATTCCCTACAAGGAGTAAATGACACATCAACTAATCGAAATGTTACGGAAGTTTTCGCAGGCGACATTGATGCAGCTTTTGCGGAAGCACATGCATATTTAGCAGGCATTTCCATTTCTGGATTCTACACCAATCTAGGCGCAGGTATTCGTTTTGTTATATGCCCTGCGTGAATTATCCAAGATTTCACAGTCGACCCTGCAAACTTACATCTAAACATTATATCGCAACCGTCAGTGTATTCTCCAATTAGGAATTCTTCCAATCCTTCAAAATGAAACAATTTGCCAACTGTTTTCGCGTCATCTCACTAAATGGTTTACTTCCCAGAATTGCTTTAGGGCGTTTGTCCCTATTCAAGAAGTTGAGCAAATCGGACATCTTACGAGTGATTATACTGTGCCTAAACTGCACTGGACTCGAAACGCGTACACGTAATAAGCGAATAGCCTAACGTAGCCCTCGTAGTAGTATCTAATCGCGGCGAGGTTGTCCCAAGCAGTGGCTGAGCCTGCGGTGTTTTCGAATGACTTTGACAAACGACGAGAGTTCATCATCTTGGCGTGCGCGGTCTCAACCTTCCAAGCATGCTTCAGAGGCTTGAATACCTTCTTGCCCGTGGTCGTGTCCACAGGCTGCTTATCCCAGCCGTATCGTCGAATCTCGTAGTCTGAGCTTGCGTTCATCTCAAGTACCTGCTTCTTTGGGACACCCTTATCGACTAGTACTACTACAAGACGCTCCGTGTGTTTCTGGAACTCAATCTGGGCTAGTAGTTGACCGACGGAATCCGCTTCAGTTGTTGATGCAGGTACAACCATGACCGCTAGCGGTAATCCTGTGACTTCCACAGCCAACACCCGCTTTGCTCCTTTCGTCCACCCAAGCGGACCACCCTGATCCTGAAACGTCGTCCCACCCTTTGATGAACCTCTCACAAGATGAGTGTCGATCACTATCAGAGACGGAAATGGCTCGGAACGTCCTTGAATCGCACGCACCTCTGCCCAGCAACCACTGCTTGCAATGTGCCATTGCTACTCCATCTTTTGAACTGTGACCAGACCCGAGTCCAAGGCCCATAGCTTTCAGGAAGATACCCCCACTGGCAACCGGTGTGAGTCACGTAGAGGAGCGCGTCAACGACTTGACGCAAGTCTTGGCCGTGCTTGCGACCGCGTTTGCTGGCGCTTTCCAGTAGCGGCTTGAGTTTCTTCCACTGGGCGTCTGTCATGTCTGTTGGGTAGGTCATGCACTTTACAGTGGCTCATCTACTGCAGAACCTATACCAATAGGGACACACTCCCTAAGAGTATCTATCCTTACTCATAAGCGCTGTAGTAATTGATGATCTACTGTGAATTATACGACCTATCCAATAGAGAAAAGCGGCGCTCATCGCGAGGAAATCTTGCATCAATGCCCGAAACCCCAAATATATACGATCGTAAGCATGACCAAGTATTGCGTGAAGTCGTTGATGCAATTTCCCACACGACCTGGACAGCTTACCAGTGAGGGTCGTTACTCTTGGCGAGGAGCAGGTTCCTACGGCGCGACTGGTATAAACTCGAGCTCAGTGCAAGGTCGCACTTCGGCGCGGGGGCTGGCATCTGTGTACACCGCGCAGACCTTTACTGAACGATTCCCATCAGGGGAGATAGCAAACTCGAAGCCATGATCAAACATTACTACATCCGATCGGTTCCAGAGAGCTTCAGTCCAGTCGGCAAGATTTGGCTCAGTACGCCCGCCAAAAGCGGCCACAGCTTTTGCTTCGCGGTAAAACATATCTAGGGTGTCTTTTGCCACGGAGAGCTCGTTTGCTGTGCTGTAACGCGGATCTGTGTAGATTTTGTTCCAATCTAGGTACGGACCTGCCGGTTGTACAACATCACCAGTGAATGGCTTTACGGTAATGACCGAGTGGTACTCATCTCTTACGGAGATTCTGTCAAGCTTCAGGGATGTGACACGACCACGATCAATTTGAATGTTAGCAGTGAACAAGGAACCCGAGGTCGTCTTCTTACCAGATATGATTGTTAGAGATTCTATACTGCCGCTCTTGCGGTAACTAATCTTCGTGGGCTTTGAGTCGATACCTGTGAGCTCTGGCCAAGATGGTAGTACGCGCGCTTTTATTAGCCGACGGAACTCTTCGGGGCTGTATTCAGGGAGGAGTTGAGACGGAATCATGGTAACGTACTTTGCGTCGACTGCGAGACCGAGGTCCACAGCAATCTCGTACTCATACTCGGCGAGATTCTCGCGCTTGAACGGGCCATACATTATATCACCTACAAAGTAGGTAATATCGGTGTTGGCATCAAAGCTGACATCACCGTCACGGTCGACGACAAAAGTGGTTCGGTAGACCGACTTATCCTCGGTGTTCCATCTCTCAGCCCAGGTGTGAGGGTTCGACGAAACCCACTTTGTGGTTGACTTTGCGACCTTCTCATACAGCTGCCGAGCCTGCGCCGAGGTTAGTGATTTCGATGAACCTGTGGCCGCGGTAGCAGGCGGAGTCATACTGTGCAGGGTGACGAGTGCGATGGTGACGACAAGTGCTGCCTTTGGGAATCTGGATTTACGCATGATTTCACTTTCTTTACAGCGGTCGTGGTATGATCTTTTATACAGTGCTTTCGAGGTCGCAGCAGACCCGTTGGTTGATAGGGCGCGGCCTCTTAGACTTTAGGGGACAACACGATATCCAACACCGCGAACTGCGCAAAGATGGCGAGGCGAGGCAGGGTCTTCTTCTAGCTTCAGGCGAAGACGTCGCACATGTTCAGTAACTGTAGCCTCTGATCGATCACCGGTCGCAGTATGCCAAACGTGGGTGAGAAGCTCAGCCCTAGTGTACACAGTCCGTGGATTCTTAGCGAGAAATACTAGTAGTTCAAATTCCCTAGCAGTAAGTTGGACGAGAGTTCCACTCTTTCTTACTTCACGGCCTTCAACGTCGATCACGACAGACCCTAGGTTTAGGTTCGTTGGTGTCGTAGGGGTATTCTTGATTCTTCTCAGTACAACACGGACACGCATTGCAAGCTCACGAACAGAGAAAGGCTTTGTTACATAATCGTCAGCACCCTGTTCCAAACCTGATAGCCTGTCTGACTCTCCAGCACGGCCAGAGCATACGACAACAGGCAGGTTGTCTGTTGCTCTAAGAGTACGTAGTAATTCTAGCCCGTCACCGTCTGGAAGACCTAGATCGAGCACGACGATGTCAGGTCTGTTCTTGTTGATTACGCGGCGGGCTCTTTCGACATCAGAAGCTTCACAAACCAGGAACCCCTCGCGACGCAAACCAGCAGTCATTGCGTTTCTAGTCTGCGCGTCGTCATCTACAACTAATACTTTGGCTGTTACAGCCTGATCTGAAGTTGTGCTCACATAAGTAACCTTCCGTTACCGCAGTGAATCGTCAAGTGTCTGCTAAATAGCCGTTATTAGAAGGTAGGTTCCTCTGCGCGAACTCTTGCTGTGCGACGACGAGCTTGCGCGGAACTACCTGTTTCACGGTTGTATGTGCCCTGATCAGGTCGGACCCATTCTGAAGCTGGTGCAAAAGCTTCTTCTACAGCTGTCTCAAGGGCTGTGTCAAAACCAGTAGAAACAGGTACATCTACGACAGACCCTTTTACTTCAGATTCTTCATGCGTATTCATAATAGATTGGGTAGGAGAGTGCTGAGCCACTGCAGGTGACGGAACAACTGTAGGATTACCGTCAGAGATCATTGTAGGGTCACTGAGGCCTTCAAACGCAGGCCTTGAGTATTGGGTAGTAGGTGAAGGCTTGAAAGACGTGCTGGCCGTCTGAATGCCTGCATAAGGTTCTTGTTGGAAAGGTGCGTTAGCAGTTGCGCTTTCCGAGACATTTTCAGCTTGCCTGCGGCCTTGTGCTGCTACAAGTTCCAACGTTCCGAGTAGGATAAGTGGTGGGAGTGACGCAATTAGTTTTGCGAGGATTGTCGGACCTGCGTGGGCGGCATTTACAACCACAGACACGATTACGAGAGAACCCACGAAAAGGAATGGGAACACAGGACGACGGCGTTGTTCATGGGATAGTGACCAGATCACAGCAGATCCGCATATGACACCCCCATCAATAACAATAGGTACAAGCCACCCCAGAGAAGGTGGAACTGCTTCCAATTGTACTGAAACATCTCTTAGTGCAACGAACGAAAGAGCGAATGAAGCAGCACCGACAACAACAGACGCGGTTGCAGCAATGAAACGACGAAAACCTTGCATTGACATAAAGCCTCCCTATTGACTCCTGCTCACACTGAGAGCGGTCCCTCTTGTCCCAAATCCTGATGCACAGGGGGAGAATATCGACTACATCATTGCTCTGCGTGAAATTATAACATGCCAATAGCAGTAATAGGCTTTATAATTCTTGCTATGATGTAAGCATCACAGAATTCAGATGACAGACATCTTGAAACTAAGTTGAGGGGCAGGCAACTTTTTAGCAGGGTTGCACTGAATAGAATCAGCGGAGGAGAGAAGCATTCCTGTCTCACCCTGTTCGAGAATGAATGTAAACGATGAATCCGCTTCAGCTTTGCCTACTACACGCACGGTTGGAACACCTTCGTCATTGTAGCCGATCGCGTATATAGTAATTCCTGAACTTATGGAGTCCAATTGAATCTTTGAACCTTTAGTATAATTCAAGTCCAACATGATCCTGACGTGGGTTTGACCTATTAGAGCGCAGGGAGTTTGCTGGGGTTCCAAATAGAGGTTCGATAAGCCGTACAGGCTACTGTCAACGGGTCGAGACCGGATACTGACGCTGCCGTTCCCAAGTTGGCTTACATCGAGACTCACTGGAAGATACGAGGTAACAAGAGATTTTGAAGTAGACTTATCTGTTGCGTTTTTCTGGATGAATACTCCGTTATGATTTTGCTTGATAGAACGCACAATGTCTTTTGCCTGTCTTATGGTAACATAGTTTCCTGGGTGGCTGTCCGCCGGATTTGCCATCAAACCGATAAGTGGAACACCTGTTGTATCGAATATTGAAAGGGAATGCTTCACAGGTCGCAATCCCCTACTTTTCAACTCTTCTTGTAAGTTCAGAAGCAAGGTAGGCATACCCCCATTGGCTAACGATGCTGATACAACCGGATATAGTTTGTTGATGTTAGCTATACGATCTACGGATTTCAAGAATAAGGGGTAGTACGGGTCGTCGCGGTCGTCAACTTGTAGTGACGAACCATCTGCTTCGCGTTCTATTCGTCTAAAGTCACAGTAGCGAAGAAGTATTTCCTGACTTACCAAAGGGAAAAAAGGGCTAACTATTTTGTCGATCCATTTAGATGGTTTACTCCCCGCACCTGCTATACAATCAGTGTACTCTTTTAGATTAGCTGAGGCTAAAGTATTACACGTTGGCCTTGCACCACAGATAGCTCGTTCGCGACCTGATGGTGTTCCATCATTTCCAACGTGGCCGAACATGATTATGTCAGGGTCGATCCGACTCAACAGGTCGTCACTCAACCACTCCACCTCTTCAACCAGAGATGCGCCAGGCTTGGCCAAAGTTATCATTTCAATTTTTGTATCGGGGTACTCTGATTCTAAAAGCTGCAGGACTCTACGATGCCATAGCATATCTGGATCGGCAACACCTATACCGTAAGTGTAAGAATCCCCTACGGTTAGAATTCTGACCACGTTGTTATCTTCTGCTCCGCGAGCGCTGTAATCCTGGTTTTTGAGGAAAGGACCTTTACCTTGACGGTCAAGTGCTGCTGTGTTTATGTAGATATTCTCGCGTGCCCATATTTCGTTTGATCCAACTGCACGGTTTACAGCAATATCCGATTTGCCTACAATGTTTGCTTCTGCTTCCAACGCGGTAAGGTACTTAGTGTCAAGTTCACGTTCCAGAATTTCGAATCCGACCATAGCGGCAGTGAAAAGCACTGTGAAGGAAAGCAAGATTGTCAAACGCAAACGCATATATGTACATGTCCGCGTTTTCGCAAATGTGTCACAAATTCTTTTGAAGGTAAAAGAAGAAGGCGAGCCTAAGAGGCCCGCCTTCTTTCAATTGTGTTATTCAGAGCTGTTGTGCAGCGTTGGTAAGAGAGCGTAAACTGCCTTCCCATTCTCCGCTCATCGAGAGAACAACTTCCCAGGCTTTGACGTTCGACCCGAGCACCTCATTGAGGAACGTGTTCATGATTCTAGATGATCGGTGGTCATCGACGGGAACAAAGCTACGGGGAATACCCAAGAGCAGTTCCGGGTACCAAGGCAGGTCCTTTATGTCGGAGCCAAGCGCAAGGGCAATCTTTTCCTGATCGTGAAGATCCAGAGATTGAAGAATTGCTTCTGTTTCACCCTTGACAGGGTTGCGCAGCGTCTGACCGCCGAGGAACATTGAGAGTCTGAGTGGTTCTACTCCTTCAAGTTCTTTTACGAGCTCTTCAGTGCTGAGTGATACGTTTGATGAGAAGACTAGCGCTGAGATTTCATCGCTAGTCATACCTGTAAGACGTAAAGTGCTTAGCATTGAACGATCTAATGTGTTCGCCATCGCTTTTTGATGGCTGGCAAACCGACGAGATATTGCTGCATTGATTGCAGCTTTTATCATTTCGCAGTCTAGAGCACAATACATAGCTGAATCAGTTAGCCGTGAAGCGAACTGCTTCGCAGTGTTGTGGTCCGCATTGATCTGTTCTCTTGAGGCTGCTGCTCTTGTTGAGTCTGATTCAGTGAGCCAAACAGCTAGCGATTCATCAATTAGATCAGCTGCATATTCCTGGTCAATTACCCCAACAAGCATTGCTGAAATTTGATCGCAGACATTTGATTCTAGATCAGATAGAACTAGGCCTCTGAACTGGTAACGTCGATCTGAACCGAACAGGGGCAGAATGCTGCTGATATGGTCAGGCATTCTCGAGGCTATACCTGCAACATCAGTGTCAAGAGAAAGAGACTCATATGCGAGTGCTATATCTGATGTGGCGTTACAGGTTAGAGCAATGTCAAGTGCCTTTCGACGCTCGAGACGTTCTGTGGCTATCTTAGCAGCAGATCCACCAGTTGCTACTAGTTCTTCGAGTAGTTTATCGTCAGCATGTGGATTTTTAGCGGCACCTGTGCGTATTGAAGTCACTGGTTTAGCCGCCAGGACTGTACGCAGGCTGTGCAACGATGGTAGGAGCGAAGCAAACTTCTTTGCTGGCTCACCTTCTAAGAAGGTTGCGAGCTCTACTGCGAGCTTGTCCGAGATCGGCGTGCGGCTAATCTCTACATCGCTCAGGTCGGCGAATCTCCAAAGAGTATCTGAAGCTTCACCAGGTATATGTTCCAGCCCAATTAGGCGGGTACCAAGTTTCGAGGTCATAAACGATCTCCTGTCTAAGGGGTCTACGGAGGACCCTTTTGTATGTGTATGGTTTTCACAGTCGCCGCATGTGACGAGCCGGCAACTTCTACGAGCAAAGCATGACCTTTCAAGCTTGGCAAAGTTGTTAGTTCACTGTTTTTGCAACACCGGTGGGTGAGTGGGACGAAAAAAAGACAAAGCCACTTTTTCGCGTCTCAAAGAGTAGACGGTAAACTAATGTTTAGAACGTTTTGAAATCCTAATTCACCGTATTATTTTGTCTATCTTCTTTTTGTCTAATAGACAGGAGGTATCTGTACTGTGCTGAAAACTCAAAGTATTATAGTGATGGTATCAGAACGTTCTTACGGTAAAATGAAACTATTTTATTGGTTGGCTTGGTATGTCACTTTTTCTTATCTTGCTTGCAGTTGATGACCCTGTCCCATTTGAGTCTGTTGAACCGGAGGTAACAGGGGAGAGGGGGAATGTTGCCTTCTCCCAAGTTGTCTTTGCTTGGTCTACATCACTGGCACGACAACTAGCATCAACTGACATGCCGAATCTTTCGACCGGTTCACCACCTTGAATAACAAGTTCAGCGTACCAGCAGATTGCATTTCTATCTTTGGATGAGAACACCAGTCGGGTTTCGGAAGGCCAGACTGTTACCATATGCATTGCGTTCACGCCCCAGGAACCAGCCCATGTTTCTGTGAATGTTACTTCTCCGTCTCGGATGTTGAGATAGTCGCTCCCAAGGTTCAGATTTCCTGTTTCTTGAAATCCTGCCTTTCCCAACTCGACGCTTTTACGCACGATACGTTGAGCTTCCTCAGTAAGGCCGAAAACTGATATGTCTTCCTGTTCTAGGACTGCGGTTGGCAACACTGTTTCTTCTTCAGCGGAGCAACCCGTCAACAGTATCAATGCTGACGTCAGTGCTGCGAGGGCCAAACCTTTTGTTGTTCTCATGAATGCTGTCATCGTTTCACTCGTTTCTGTTGGTATTTCAATGTTATGATGCGGGACGGATTGCTACCGTCGCCTCGCCTGTAGGGGTGTTGAGAGCTGACAGCGATGCTGTTACTTGAACACGCCATGCACCAGCAAAACCAAAGTCACTTGTCTTCAACTGCCAACGACCCTCAGTTCGTACTGCTTCACGTTCGATCGGCACGAGGTCTGAACCAGGTAGGAAAATTCTCACTTTTACAGGCCCGTTCACTACCAATGATGATCCATCTTGGTCTATGAACTCGATATCGACTGTGTTTTCTATCGAAGCTCGTGCAGGAGTGACAGTAAGTTGCATTTCCCCGTTGCTGAATACGCCACGAGCTACTACAGGGCGGCTGTTTTCGATCACATCGGATGTCGTTGGATCAATCTGTGCTTGTGATGATGCCCCACCGAGGTGCGCTACGTGTGATCCACCAGCAGCTGGTGCACCTTGTCCGGTTAGAAGAGTTGTTGCTACAACTATCGCCAAAACTCCTAGAACTTCGATTCCAGTTGTTCTTTTGAGCGATGTGATAACGTTCTCTGCCTTGCCATCGCGAATCTTTGGGATGACAACAAAGTGATTATATGCTCCGATTGCGGCTATGGCTACAACGACTGCAAATTTTCCTAGGAGTCGTAATCCATAGGCTGTCTCGAAGACCTCTGCCAAAGTGGTGAACATTGTGATAGATAGAGCTATAGCAGCTGGGAATAATATCAGTACCGAGATGGTAGCTAAACGAGAGAATGCCTCGGTGACCGCTCCCGCAGCCGTAGCGTTACCTTTGATCTTTCGAAGCGTTAGCGCTAGTGCTGGTAAGCCGCCAGCCCACAATGAAGCGGCACCGAGGTGTACGACTAAAGCGATTGCTGCGATGCTGTCATATTTTACGATTGTCGCATGTCCGGATAGAGCATAGCTTATTACAAGTGCTACTGCCGCGACCGCTCCGATCACTACACCGAACTTCTTCGTGGATTTATCTACTATAAGTAGAGCTGCGGTACAGAACGCGAAGAATGCCGAAACTCGAATCAATTGCGCTAGACCAACAGGCGTACCTACCTGTATACTGAAAGCGGTGCCGATTCCGTCGAACGATCCACCGTTGAGCAGATAGGTGTTGAGAGCCAGCGCAAGAGGTGATGTGAGTGCTCCTATTACCGCAGCCCAGCTCACAAGGCGTGTAGTTGGTTTCCCTAGATCAGATAACCACTCTTGGTCTTTTTCGCGGCCATCTTCTTCTGATCTTATGACCCAACGGCGAGTTGTACGTCGAATAACCCAAAGGAACCCAAGCCCGCCTACTGCGATCAGGGTTGCCAGGTAACTGATTGAGCGTAGAGCTGTCGCTATCTTTCGCCAGTTACCCAACGGGTCAGCGTTCAACTTCTCTACAGCTGACTGGTTCGCATCGTTGTTGATTGTTGCATTTTCTCCGACTGTAAACGTAACTGTTCCTTCGATTTCATGCCCATCCGATGAAATGGCTTTCCAACCCAGAGCGTTCCATCCTGCCAGATCCGTCGGTAGGGCGACGCTAGCAACTGTGCCATTATCTTTAGGTGTGACAGACACTCCGTTGAGGGGGCGGACATCACCAGAAGCGTCGACGATCCTGAAGAATCCGTCCGGAACAGTTACTTTCTCGTTGAAAGTCATGATGAACTCGGTCGGGCTTGACGCTATGACATCACCGTCCGCAGGAGTAGTGCCGCTTACTGAACTGTGGGCGGACGCTGGAAGCGTGTTCCCTACTACTGCGAAGGTTGCTGCAAGGAATAAGGCTAAGATGGCGCGAACAGGGCGCTTTTTTAGTTTCGTCAGGATCATATTTTATACCGTGCGCTGAAGATGTGATATGGCAATCAGCGGTTACCATTCCACGAAAGTGTTTACATCCGAATATAAACGGATGTCTCTTTGTCAGGATGGATTATTGCCACTTTCCAAGATGCGGCCAGTAATAGCAAGTCCATCCAACTTTTCTTCTGAAATGTCTGCCTCGAGCTCTTCGAGAATTCGGTATAGTTCGCTGAGCTCAGGCAAAGGTTCGTTCTTCGTATCACTGTCCGAAACCGGTCCGCTTGGCTTGTTAGGCAAAAGGCGGTCCATAGGTAGCTGTTGGACCGCTGCCGCCTCTGTCAGGTACGAGGCAGCTTGGGCTAGGAAAGCATCCCATGGGAAGCCCGGACCCGGATCAGTGTGTGTAGATATGCCAAACGCTTCGCTGTATGCATGATGTCCTACTACTCCAGCGGTTCCGACTCGTAAACCCGGAGCTTCTACTAGACGCAACGGGATATCGTAAACTTGTGCTATTTGGGCAGTAAGGGCAGCCGCCCGGCAGAGTTGTGATGCGCCGCTTGGAGATAACCACTCCTCACGAGTTGACGACGCTTCACCTACCAGTTCAATTTGCACGCCGGAGTTGTTTTGAGGGCCACCTACTCCCCATGCTGTGTCTTCGATATCAACTGTAATGAGGGTTTGTTCTACGTCCACGACGAAGTGAGCTGACGCCCTGTAGTTTGTTCTTGATAGCCATGACGCGACGTTGAAAGCTCCGCCAACTACCCGATCACTCTCCGTTGTGTGAATGACGATCTGCGTAGGGGTAATTCCGTCACGTCCGGACCGCCACCAACGGGACACTGGACCTGCATCCACAGCATGGTCAGTCAAATTCGGACAAGGTATACCAAGAGGTAACGTGTTTTCTATAACGTCAATGGACTCATTCGTCATCGCTGTTCCAGGAAGAGAGGGCAGGGAATTTTCGAAAGCGAAAGCTGGGGATGTCAGACCTGCTACAACAAACGCAGCTATCAACCCCTTAGCTATTCTTTTTCTTATCACAACCGCCATTTTATCAACTGTACTGGAGAGTGATATTTAGTCCCGATAATGTTAGCAGCGGGGATTCTATTCTCATCTGGTGTTCACTAGTGTTGTTACTCACAGGAACCAGGGTTTATCGTGCCTTTCTCGTTCACTTCATCACCTAAAACGACACAGTACGTCTCAGTTGCTCTCGTGATATTGAAGCCAGCGCCAGATGGAACGATGGAGAGATCGCGATCTTTTGTCATCTCTTCGATAACGGTTGCAGCATCCGAGTTATTTACAGCTCGAAGTTCGATGTTGGCTAATGAGCGTACATTCCTTTCGAATGTGTTTGCATCTAGTTTTACCAGTCGTTCAGATGCGTCACTAAACGCCCAGTTGAACACAGATACAGCAAGTAATGAAAGGATACCTGCTAAAACTACAGCTACAATAACTTCGAAAAACGTGAAAGCTTGCCAACGCAACGGCATATATAACGTACGTGGTCTCTTTTGCTTCTGCATATCCTACACAGTGTGTAAAAGTTTTGGTACCGCAGGGAGGTCTGCTTCATTTCTTGCGTCTTCTTCTGCTTGTATTAGTTATTGTTCGGAAACGCCGAAACCCCGGGAGGCTATACCTTCCGGGGCTTCAACGCCGGTGATCCTAAGACCAACCGTCAGATCTGGTATCTAATTATGCAGATACTGAGTCAGCAGCTGTTGCAACGTCACCTGAGATGGTGATAGCTACAGTTAGGCCGTTTGTAGATGTGAATAGGCCAGTTCCACTAGCGTATGTACCAGCTGAGTCAGCGTCTGCTTCGTCAGTGAAGTCAGCAGCGTCTGAAGCCTGTGTGAATGCTGCAAGTGCAGTAACTTCCTTAGCAAAAGCCTTAGCTTCCTGTACAGCAGCTGATTCCTTTGCCTTGGTCTTTACAGCGTTGAATGATGGGATTGCGATACCAGCAAGAATACCAGCAACTACGATTACTACGATGAGCTCTAGGAGGGTGAAACCCTTACGATTCTGAAGCATTAGCTTCTCCTTTATTGTCTTTGCATAGCGAGATACCGGATTTCGGCTCACGAGTCTCCGCCTTGAACGGAGCCACCGGAAGTCCCGGCGTGCTCTAGTATCTGTGCGCACTGATACACCGAAAGGCAACACCTGTTTGTTGTCGAACCCAACTAAGTATACAAGAACGCAAACGCGTCAATTCAATACAGCTTCCCAGTAGCCTACACAACCAAACCCAAAATGATGCCAAATCCCTCGTACAAATTTTGAATACTTCAATTTCCATTTCGATTCTAAGCTGACAAGTATAGTATCTTTCGAAACTTCATAACAAGGATGAAGCAATCTAGTCTGTTCACAATCAACCTGTATATGTAAATAAAGGCATGAGTTGAATCGTGAGAAGTGAGGGGGAAATTCTCATGTTTGCACAATGCTGATTATGTCGTACGCGAAGTTACGCGTACGATTTACGGGGGAGTAAACCTCTTAGTAGTACTTCAGGCAAGAGTCCATCATCTGTGACTGCTTCCAGAACGTTACGTTCAGGCAAGGTTCTCTGGACTACCCCATGATGGGGATTCCAGCAACCATGGGTTTCGTACAAAGGCTTCAGCTCCTGGCCATTTTCCGCGAAGAAGGAACCAGGCGAATGTTCGGGCTGGACTATACCGACGCTTTCCCGTAATAGGATGGATGCACAATATAGAAGGTTGATCGCCCCAACGTATTGTGTATGCCAATCAGTCCAGCATGCATTCTTATCGCCGGTCTTTAGCATCGCTTCAAGAAACTCACTAGGGACGCTGACATCTGCAGATCTGGTCTTTTGAGCGTTTTGCTTCCATTTATAACCTACAAGCCCGTCGCTGTCATAAGCATCTGACTCCGGTTGCATACTACATTGTTGCGCGCAGCTCTGTCTATTATTATGTTTCTGCGTTCCAGAATTCTTATATACCAAAGAACGCCAAAGCCCCGGAGCTATGAACTCCGGGGCTATGGCGACAGTGGTCTTACGACCTACTGTCAGAAACTGTTATCAGTGTACTGATTAGTTTACTGAGTCAGCAGCAGTTGCAACGTCACCTGAGATGGTGATAGCTACAGCTAGACCGTTTGTTGCTGTGTAGTTTCCACCAGCGTATGTACCAGCTGAGTCAGCGTCTGCTTCGTCAGTGAAGTCAGCAGCGTCTGAAGCCTGTGTGAATGCTGCAAGTGCAGTAACTTCCTTAGCAAAAGCCTTAGCTTCCTGTACAGCAGCTGATTCCTTTGCCTTGGTCTTTACAGCGTTGAATGATGGGATTGCGATACCAGCAAGAATACCAGCAACTACGATTACTACGATGAGCTCTAGGAGGGTGAAACCCTTACGATTCTGAAGCATTAGCTTCTCCTTCTTATGTCTTTGCATACCGAGAAACCGGCTTTCGGCTCCCGTTTCTCCGCCTTTTGAACGGAGCCACCGGACGTCCCGGCGTGCTCTAGTATCTGTGCGCACTGATTCTATGTATGGTACAACCTGTTTGTTGTGGAAATCAACACGTCGAGGTTAGCCTAATATTTTTGCCTGTAGCTTTTGAGGTATCTGGTAAACGGGTGCTGTTGTTATGTAGGTTGTTTATCCGAGCCTGTCTTACTTTATAGACAAACATACTTGGAGAAATACTGGCTTGTTTTCAGTTACTGATAGGTAGAGTCACTTCGAAGGTCGACCCGAAACCATCTGATTTGAGAACACGTGCCTCACCTCCGCATGAACGGGCAAGTCGTCTAACTATTGTCAGACCTAGCCCGTCGCCGGGAAGATGATCGTGGGAGTCGCTACGCACACCCTTTTCAAATATAAGAGCAGCGTCTTCTGAGGTCATCCCAGATCCGCTGTCCTTCACGCGTATGATGACCTCCTCTTCGAACGTATGGGCTGTAACGTTGACAGTTGATGTTGGTGAAGAGAACTTGAGTGCGTTTCCTACAAGGTTTACGATCAACTGACGGAACCTGACTGGCGTACAATAGACCTTGGTATCTGATTTAGAGAAGATGTCCAGTACCACACGCCCGTGTGGGTCGGAGATTGTCACGGCTATTGGTAAATGCTCAACGAGTAAAGTTGGACCACTACTAGACGGCAATAGAGAGTTTAGTAGGTCATGGAGATGGTTCAAGGAGGCAGTGAGTATTTCTAATGCTCGAGGGTCATCGCCTACTGCCTCGAGAGCAACTGATGCGCTAGCCAACGGCGCCCGAACTTCGTGGACAAATTCGTCCAAATCGAACAAGCTAGAAGGTGCATTTGTCTCGACCGAAGGATCTAATCTCACAGCGCCTGGGGTATTGGTCACAGAACACACGGTGCGCACTTCTCCTTACACCGCAAGGCACTCCCCCGGTTCTATGAACTATTAGGCTGCCAACCCCATCATTGGATCAAACTTACCACTCCGTAACCCTATCTGCGTACGAATGACCAAATGCTCTCCCTGCGCGGATCTCTACTCATGTGAGGTTTTTGGGGTCTTGAGTTTGCCCCAAGGATCCTTTTCTGAGTTTCTACATCCGTGTGCGTCGATACTTTGCCTGTTGCTATGCCCATAACTTCGATGGCGGCGGCACTGCGAGTATGCAGAAACCGGGGGTCTCATCACCTTTATGTACATGAAGAAGTCAAAGGTTCAGACCACAGTCAGCGCACCTAACGACCCATGGATTGGTGCTGTCACACGGTTCCAGGTTGGACGCTCTGCTGCAGAAGCAATTGCCCAATCAGGCGGGAAGGCCACCACAGCGCAGCGCTTCGAACTTCAGGTTGGATCTGAGGCTGCCGCAGAACTTATCGTCGGTCTGATTGGCCTGCCTATGGAAAAGATCCGCCATGAGTCAGTTCTACGTCGCGAGCCAGGTTGGTTCGCCCGTAACATCGATGATCTGCGCGGTGACGCGATCGAATGGTTGCTAATTACCTTGGAGAAGTTCAAAGCAGGGGAAGGAACTGTTACCGCATACATCTCCTCTCGTACCTCATGGCTGGCATCTGACCTACTCTTCGAGTACAGCCAAGATGGAGGCAAGCTTGATTACAGCTGGTACAAGATTCGCTCTGCTAGCGCAACTTGCGCAGCACGTCTTCGTGAGGTAAACGGGCGCACCCCAAGCAACACAGAACTTGCTGATGCGCTTCTCGAAGAAGCACGAACAGAGCTTAGTCAACGATACCTTGACCGTTTCCCCGAACTTGAAACCGACCTTGAGGAGCTTTCGCGACGTGTCCAAGACCGTCTGTCACGAGACGGCATAGTTGCAGCAGTTCGCCAACTTGACGCAATCCTTGAACTAGGTGCAGCCGATATCCGACTAGATGCTTTCGCTGGAGAAGATGGTGAGTCTACTATCGGCGAACTCATCTCTAGCAATTTCAATGTTGAAACTGCGGCTGTTTCCGGTAGTAACGGCAGTAGCATGTTGGAAGACCTTTATGCTGTTGCTCTTGGTGATGCTCAGTGGGCTCGCGCCAGTCTTGCAGGTCGCTTTGGTGTCCTTGACGACGTCGAAGGAACTGCCTCTTTACCAGGGATCCGACGCGGTGGTAGGGACGCTGATCGACGTGATCTAACTATTCCTCGTTTATCTGAGTTGACCGGACGAAGCAAGGTTGACATCCGCAAGGTCCTGAACGCCGCCGGAGTGCGTCTAGGCTCACCTCATGCACAATTCGCACATCTTGCGAACATCACTATTGAAAATACCGGAAACGAAGGACTTAGTGTCTACAACCGCCAAGATTTTGTTGATGTTCGATAAGTCCGCACTCTATTTTTGAAGTAAAATCCACGTCGAACCGAGAATTTAGATGGCCTTTCTGTAAGAAGAATACCGGCCTTCTTCTTATATCAATAGCACTAGTCGATCTCATTGGCTTTAGGGTAGATGGCTGACAATTTGTCGGGCTAGAGCAGTCGAACACCCAGAGCCGAGGACTGCACGTACAGCATCATTCACTTCCATTTTTACGACCCCAGTTTCATCGCGCAGAGCGGAGCCGTGGTAATCTCTGATGACATTGACAACATACCCGATTGAATCCTGGGAGAACTTTCCTTGTAGAATGCCAAGTGCGGTAGTGTACATGTCGCTCTCTCGGGGCGGCCGGCTTCGAACCAAAACATTACAGTCTTCGAGTAGCGTAACATCGATACTTGAAATCTCCTCGAAAGGTTCTAGTGATTCAGAGGTGCTCTGACCAGCCGATTGCTCAAAGACGCAAGCGTCAATGATATCGTTGTCACCTGGTGATGTTACATTTGTGACGTGACGCAATGCACCTGTGGTGTCGTTATCTTGGGTTTCATTGCTCGTGCTTTCAGTAGTAGAGATACTCTCGTCATGATTGTTCTCTTGAAGCCCACTTGCCTCGTTCTCCATGAACTTGATGCTCATACCCTTGGTCTCTGTGTTCTGGATGTTGTAAGTCATTTAGAATACTCCGCACTAGCAGGAACGTTTATTCATCCTAGCGGTTCCGTCAACCGCATGGTGTGCACCGTCCGGGCCCTCGAAGGAAACACACCGCAAAATCTGACACGAAGCGATATATCAGCGTTAGATAATATTTTCTATCTCTCAAAGGCCTATCTCGTTCAACTCTGCAAGCTGACGACGTAATGAAGAAAGTTCATCCCTGAGCAGAGCAGCTTCTTCAAAGCGCAACGATTTAGCCGCCCCAACCATCGCATGCTCAACAGCTTCGACCTCACGACGGATCGTCACTGCAATTGGTTCATCTGCTATGCTCTCAGCTTTTGCAGGGCGAGTCGCTCTTGCAACAATATCTACGACCTCTTTGTGTAGAGGTCGCGGGTCTACACCGTGTTCGGTGTTGAAAGCGATCTGCTTATCCCGTCTACGGTTGGTCTCCGATATCGCTGAAGCCATTGCAGGTGTCATCTTGTCTGCGTAGAGAATCACAGATCCGTTTGGGTTTCTCGCAGCACGGCCAATAATCTGGATTAGAGCTGTAGCTGAACGAAGGAAGCCTTGTGTGTCAGCATCGAACACCGCTACTAGGGAGACCTCCGGTAGGTCTAGGCCTTCTCTAAGTAGGTTCACACCAACAAGCACTTCGTGCTCGCCTAGTCGTAGGCGGCGCAGGATGTTCAGGCGCTCCGATGTTGGAACATCTGAATGAAGGAAAGTCGCCTTTATACCTGCTTCGAGTAGCCGGTCGGACACCTGTTCAGCGAATCTTTTCGTCAAAGCCGTGACCAAGACACGCTCGTTCGCCTCTATCCTAACTCGTATTTGCTCAAGAAGATCATCGAACTGCCCTTTTGTCGATCTAACCTCAACGCTCGGGTCTACAAGACCAGTTGGGCGAATTACTTGCTCGATGTATTCACCGTCGCTGTGCGCCGCTTCCCAAGGTCCCGGGGTTGCTGACAGGTAAATTGACTGGCCGACCCGTGACCAGAATTCCGAACCGCGTAGAGGGCGATTGTCTAACGCAGATGGGAGACGAAATCCATGTTCTACTAGTGTTCGCTTTCTTGACTGGTCTCCTTCGAACATCGCTGCGATCTGAGGGACTGTCACATGACTTTCATCGATGATTGTGATGAAGTTTTCTGGAAAGAAATCAAGCAATGTTGACGGAGGATTCCCACCTTGACGACGATCAAAATGACGAGAGTAGTTTTCGATACCTTTACACATTCCAATAGTTTCCAAGGCTTCTATATCCGCTTTTGTGCGTTGTTCCAATCGCTGAGCTTCGAGAATCTTTCCAGACTTCTTCAAGTCGGTCAATCGCGCAGAGAGCTCGTCACGTATGTCCGCGATTACTGCGTCTCTGAGCTCGGGATCAAAAACATGGTGCGACGCAGGTGGTATATATATCGCGTCTGGTCTCTCGAGGACCTCACCTGTAGTGACATCGATTGTAGCAATGTCTTCTACGACGTCGCCGAAGAACTCAACCCTGTAGGCGTGATCGCCTGATGCAGGTACTACATCGACGACGTCACCGCGCACCCGGATCCTTCCCCTTTCTAAAGCCACATCGTTTCGATGGTACTCAACACCAACTAGGTTTCTGATGAGTTTATCCCGATCGAGTGTGTCTCCCCTTTCTACCTTGCAAAGTCTTTTCCTGTACTCCTCAGGCCTTCCCAGCCCATAAATTGCCGAAACAGATGCAACGATAACTACGTCCTGTCTAGTAAGCAAGGCAAGTGTAGCCTCATGACGAAGTCTCTCAATCTCGCTATCTACTGCAGAGTCTTTCTCAATAAACGTGTCGGTTGACGGCACATAAGCTTCTGGTCTATAGTAAGCGAAGTGAGATATGAAGAAGCCGACGAAGGTCTCTGGCAACAGGTCTCGTAATTCCGCTGCAAGTTGAGCTGCTAACACTTTGTTCGGTGCTAGTACTAGTGCTGGTCTACCAAGCTTAGCGAGCGTCCACGCCATCGTTGCTGATTTACCGGTACCTGTCGCACCATGTAATACAACATGCTCAGAGCCTTCTTGTAGTCGTGCGCAGATACGTTCTATCGCCGCAGGTTGGTCACCCGCGGGAGTCATGTTAGGCGTCGTCTTCCAACTCACCACAACTATGGTCCGGGTCCTGTACCTTTCGTCATCGAGTTTAGAACTCTGACGTTTACCTAACGTTATACATTTTTAGGATATAATCATATATAAGCTTACCTCATTATAACATTCATGTTTACGTTCTAGTAGGATTTTGGATCACAATGAATATATGAGTTCAAGAATGTATTGAATTGCTTACCGGAGTGTTGGAAAAGAGTTTAGACCAACAAGTATTTCACTTGTTAGGTTTCTGTAATAGAATCATCAAATAAGTTCATTTATGACGAAACCAACTAAATGGCAAGAATCACCGACCACTTTCTATATACAAAACTAGCAATTCATATGAATTTGAAATGGAATGGTAAACCTCTTTTGATCATTCATCAAGTAAAAGAGAAAGACCGGACAGCATAAGCTGTCCGGTCTCCCCGTATGATAGATGTGAAAATCACATCGGCAGTTGCTCTACTTTGCCTTGTCGGCTTCAGTGAGCACCTGGTTCCAGAACCTCTGGCGATCTCCGCCTTGGCGGATCAGGTCGATCTTGTGCTGGCGGTCGAGAACAGCGTAGAGACGTACACAGACGTCTTTAGCCGCGTCGAGCTGCTTCAGATCAGCCTTGTAAAACGCCATGAACACTGCAGCGTGTTCCATTGGGTTCTCGTCCTTACCTGCGGCAAGGAGCTCTTGGTACTCGTCGACCTTCGCTACGATGGCCTTCAAACGTGCCATTGGGCGCTTGTCTAGGCGAGCTTGGAGCTCCACTAGCGGAACCTTTACGTAACTTCCAGCCACGTAAGGCAACGCCCACTGCAATGGCAGTTCTGCTTCATGCATGGAGATCATGCGCTCGAGGCATCGTGGTGTGCATAGCACACGTCCGACATCGTCAAGATCATCTTCCCACCATTCAACGAACGGTGTTGCGATCTCCTCGCCGTAAAGGTCACGAAGATATGCTGGTGACGGAATGTCATCGGCATCTACTTCGATACTTAGCGCAAAGCGGCTGGCCTGAGCCAAGTCGTTTTTGCCAACGTCGAGTTTGAAGCCAGCGACCTCACGTGGGTTGTTCAGCGCAATTGTGCAGAGGAGGTTCGTCTTTCGCCCTGCGATTGTGCGCTCCTGGATAGGCTCCATGATTGCAGATTGCGTACGACGTGAACCACGTGCGATTTCATCAACAATCCAAACCCATGGGTCCTCGTCGATAAATTTGCGCATCGGCATGAGATCAATAGACTTACCATCCCCTGAAGGGAACGGCACCGACAAGTCCTCCGGTTGGAGAACAGCTGCTGAATCGTAGTAATACTTGATATTTCTAGTCTTCAGAACAGCTTTGATTCGGCTCGTCTTACCAATACCTGGTCGACCCTGGATATAAAGATTTCGGCCGGTGCGAAGTGCATAATCCACTGCGCGGTCCAGCTTGTCAGGAATTGTATCACGGTTTACCGTGCCCAACCCTGCAGCAATCTTATCCAAAGTTGCTTTGGTTACGTCCACACCAGCCTTGTTGACCAAGTGTACACGTTCGCCGTTTACCATTGGCAAAGCCCATTCCCCTGGGAACCCGTCTAGCAGGGCAGGAACAACGAACTCAAGGACGCGTGGGTTTAGTACGCGTCGAACATCAGCATCCAACGTGTCATAGACAGAGAACACCTTCGACAAGTCAATGTCGTTGTAGTTCATAGCCAAGTGGCGACGCCAAGGGGTGTCTTTCGCTGTCAACTCGATCGCGGCGAAACGGTCAGCCTGAGAGAAATCCAGACCAGCCATACGACCGTACGAAGAACCCTGGGGGTTGTCCGCAGCGATCACCGTAATCAGATCGGGGATCTCTTTACCGGAAAGCGTACCTTCCTGAAGGATTTCCATGAGGCTGTTACCGAGAGATGCGTCAGCACGACCGATTTCATCAATGAAGATAACCTTCGGGCCAGGTTTCACAAATTCGCTGTAGAACAACGGATCGAGAACCTTGAGACCAGATACTGGATCCTCCACTGGGAAGGGAACCTGCATGTTCTCCATAGAGATGTTAGCTGCGTTTAGGTAGACCACGCGAATTCCGAGAACTTCGCAGAACCACTTAGCAAAACTGGTCTTTCCGATACCAGCTTCGCCAACCAGGTAATACCGTTGGCCAGAGGCCACGGCGTGGATGAGAGCTTGGGCGATCGGAAACGCCATGTATTCCTTAGTGTCAGGCGCATCTTTGTAAGTAGCGCTAGCTTGAAAGGTCTTGAGGACTTCTTCCAAATTCTCCTTCGTCGAGCTCAAGAGCTCGTGGAGCTGAATGGTTCTATTCCCATATTTCATGTGGAACTCCTTATAGATTGGTCAACGGTTGTTACCGAAGATGTTTGGACAGCCCGGATGGGCAGATGTCTACAACCGTCGCCGCTTCGGTCCACGGCGCAAGCACTCCGCTCAACACATCAGCTATCCCCTATAAACCTAAATACCCAGTGAGAGGTTCTATTCGTACCTATACCTGTGCCTCTGAAACTCAGTTCGCGTACCCTGACGGTTCAATATCTTCAAGGACCATCTACTATATGAATACCCGTAAACTGATCAAGAATGTTGCTATTGCAGTAGCTCTTGTCGCAGGTTCGGTTACCGGTTGTGTACTCAGTCTTCCTTGGACAGTTCAACTTATAGTTAGAGAAGCACCAACTTTGAGCGGAGGGGCGGCTCAGTTACCCTCACAAGTGCTCGGAATAAACGGCGAAGTTATCGCCACAATCCGTACGATCGAAAGATTTGAGCCCGTACATGAGGGTAAACTCCCAGATAAACTCTCAAAACTTGTCGTCGCCGTGGAGGACACCCGCTTCTACAACCATCAAGGAGTTGACCTGATCGGCCTCGGTCGCGCCGTGTACATGAACCTAGCTGAAGGCGGTGTAATCCAAGGCGGATCAACAATCACACAGCAAGTTGTAAAGAACGACGTTGTCGGAAGTCGCCGATCATATGTGAGAAAGGTAAAAGAGGCGCTCTTAGCACTACGACTTGAACAAGAACATAGTAAAGATGACATACTACGCCGTTATCTTGATGTTGCCTATTTTGGTGATGGGGTGCGAGGCGCTCAAGCAACAGCTAAAGCATGGTTCGGGGTCGACGCAGAAAATCTTACTTTAGCCCAAGCGGCACTGCTGGTTGCAGTACTCCCTTCACCTGCTTCATATAATCCATTTGAGTATCCTAAAAGAGCAGAATCTAGACGTCAGCTCATCCTCGATGTTGCGGCAACTACTGGTAGTTTCAAAGATTCAGAAATTTCGTCAGCTAGAACAGAGGTACCGACACCAAATCGCCCTGGTGGTGATTCAATTGTAAAAACTGAACATGCGTGGGTCCTTGACTCTGTCCGCGGCGAACTACGTAGACTCGCACCAGAGATCGATCTCCTCGCTGGTGGGTATATCGTGCAAACAGGTATTGATTTAGGCATTCAGACAAGATCTGAGAAGGCAATTATGAAGTACCTATCTAACGAAGGTATGCCAAACGGCGCGTTCATTGCTCTCGATGCGGCGAGCGGCGAAGTCCGCGCAGTTGTTGGTGGAGTAGATCATACAGTCAGTCAGGTGAATTCAGCACTCGGACCTCTAGGTGGAGGCTCCGGGCGCCAATCAGGTTCTTCCTTCAAACCTGTAGTTCTTGCAGCTGCACTAGATGCTGGATGGTCACTCGAGGACAGGGTGGAAGCACCAACACTAATTCAGCTTCCAGGAAGAGAGCCCGCTTACAACTATGATGGACGCAACTGGGGTCGTACAACGTTGCGCAACGCCACAACTTGGAGCATCAACACAGCTTACATGAACCTCGCTGAACAAGTTGGTATTGAAAATGTGAAACAGATGGCAAGGAAGCTTGGACTTGACCCATTATCCAATGGAGTCGAGATAGCTATCGGTACAGATGAAACCTCTCCTTTGGCTATGGCAGCAGCCTACGCAACGTTTGCTGACAATGGGCGATGGCACTCACCGCATTTCGTTGTATCTGTTGAACGCAACGGCGAGCTTCTTTGGTCACCTATCATTGAGACCAGACAGGTCGTCACTCCTGATGTTGCTCGACAGATCGAAAGTGCATTACAAGAGGTTGTCATGAAAGGTACTGGTTCGAGAGCCCGTGTAAACGGGGTAGCCATATCTGGTAAGACTGGCACAACTGACAACTTTGCTGATGCGTGGTTTACTGGCTGGGGTGAAGGTCTAGTTGGTAGTGCGTGGGTTGGACACCTCAAAGGACTGGTTTCCATGCGGTCTGTGCCCGGTTGGGGATCAATCAGTGGGGGAAGCCTACCCGCTCAAATCTGGGTCGAGTCACTACGTGAAGATATAAAACGGCTATCGGACATAAATAAGGAATCAAGCATACAGCCTGAAACTTTTGAAGAAACAAGCACAACGGATGAATCAGATGATCCTCAGGTAACTGTGAGCATTACCCCAACACCAGCTCTTTCATCTGAGAGCCAGATTGATTCAGAGGGAGTAAATGATTCAGGAATCGATCCGGACACTACACCATCACCGGCTCCGACTAACCCTAATACAACTACCCCACTTCAGAGTGAACCAGAAGTAGTAACAGAAAAAACAATGTCATCGTCAAGTACGGGCCAAATGTCGTATCCTATCAGAGATGTTATCATTAGCTGAATTTGTTGTTGCAAAAATTTATCCATTTTTAGACAAACAGAAGAGCCCGTACCATAAAGGTACGGGCTCTTGTTGTCAACGTCAGGTATGAACTAGGCGTTGACAGGATCGATTTCGCGGCATGACATGCCGTTGTCGAGTGGCCAACTGGAACCACCGGGGACGATAAGCCAGATCCACTTGTCCGGGTCGGATGGGGTGAGCTCTGGTGCATAGCCATCGGTTAGAACTAGAACGAAATCTAGCTCATCCTCACAGCAGGGTTCGGTTGCATCGACTGCAAGCGTACCGTTGGTAACGTGATCCTCGATGACATGGAAAGATGTTCCACCGCCACCACGGAAAGCTTCACCGGTACTGAACGGCCAGACAGCTCCATCAAAGGAGTGCCATTCTACGGTAATATCCTCAAGGTCGCCGATCATGTCAGCGACTCGGTCGAGGACTTCCTGAGCCATTGAACCTGAGGCATCTACGAAAACAGCGCCGTGTTTATGCGGTTGCTTGCCGTTCGCTGTAACTCTGGGATCCCAGTGTACCTTGCGGTTATAACGCCAGCGGTTTCCGTCACGTAGACGAGTACCAATAGCGTCCGAAGTCCACTTTTCCCAAAGGTCGGTTTTGCGAGACTTAGTTGTTTCCCCACGCAGTGTTCCTGCGCCGAGATCGCCCCAGGTCTGCATAGCCTCAGGAGAAGAGTCCATCCAGTTCAAGATTTCTTCCTTCGCTCCCTGTCTGCCGTTTTTAGCAGATTGGATGGCTCCGGATAAAACCTTGTCCATGAACTTTGACACTTCGGTTGGATCTAGAGGGGCATTCTTGCCTCCGTTTCCACCCTCGCTGTCAGCAACGTGGACGCAGCCACCGTTGCCTTTCTGTTGTGGAGGTTTTGGCAAACCTTCAAGATGAGCGAAGCAGCCGAGGTCGGTAGCATAGAAATCTTCCTTGCTAACCGGTGTCTTCTCGATCTTTTTCATACCATCTCGGTATCGATCATAGATCTTGTCAGGGTCAATGATAGCGACCTTGCCGTCAACCTGGATCAGTGGAAGCTTGAGATGCTTACGGATTCGATAGTTGATGCATGCCTCTGTGGCGAGCACCCAGTTCTGATTCTTCATCAATTCAGGATCGGTGTACAAATGTACAAGCAGTAGATGGTAGGCCTCATGGCTGAGAGCAAACACTGACTGCTGAGGACCGATCTTGATAAGGAAGTCAGGGTTCACCATGAGCATCGGGTTACCGTCGGAAGCAAGCTTCACGGCAAACGTGTCGATGGTGCGAGTGAACGTGAAGTGGCAGAGACCTACGACGATCGAAGTGATCACCGACGGTCCTAGTCCCAAGTATCGGCGAGCTTCCTTGAGTGCCATAGTGGCTTCGTCAAGAACCTCTTGCTCGATTGGAACAGCCTCGAAGAGGCGCTTCTTCTCAATACGGGCGTCCATTGGACTCCTTTTTGTCGGGCCGGCAGTGAGCGCGGCTGTGGATGTGTTATGTACTCTACAGTTGCTGGTTGAGGCCGCGAGGCAACCCCTTGCAAAGATCAATAACGGAAACACGATTTACGGAACATGAAATACATCTATACGTTTCACTAACCAAATAATGTTCTTCAGAAGACACATTTTAGCCTCATTAGCACTGTAAGTCAACTTTCAAGAAACTGTTGGTGACTTACTACAGGCACTGACAGTTATGATTACTTATCCAAGCCGAAAGGCCCTACTCTTCTCTTAGGAGAACCTAATGACCGCAAAATCAATTCACGAACGTGTCGTGGCTCTGCGGTCGCTGGGTTTAGACCCTGCCACCGTTGACCCAACTTATGAAGCATGGTCGAACGGTGAACGCGGAAAGCTTCATCTCGACCTTCATTGTTATAAATTGAACAGTTCGATGAAAGTAAAACGTTCCGTACAAATAAGCGAAACCGTACCTGGTCGATTCTGCGATGTATGTATAGACCACATCATGAGATTGAACAGTGATCTGAAGAACCTCATACCAGTTGTATCAATCCATATCGAGATGACTGGTCTTGAGCGGGTAATCCGGGAAGAATCAGTTACCAATCGCTTGACGGCTCAACGAAGACTTATATCTTTGAGAGATTCACTCGAGGATCTAAGTGAGAAGGCAGTTGAGACTCATACTATCACCGAAATCGTACGAGCAGAGATTGAACGAGCACTCTCAGATGCACAGACATTCTGTAGCATTGAGTCAACAGAAGATCAACTTCTGCGAGTATTAGCTTTCAGTCTGCTAGTCGACCCCCGACATTCTACCGTCATCAGTGAGGAATCCGACTCAGCACTCTTTGGATCTAGATGCACAGGCGACCTCATTGAGTTACATCAAACTTGGCGAAACTCATATGAAGCGACTTCTGACAGGTCTGAAGCCTTAGGTGCAACATTGAAAATCTTCTTTGAAAATTCTAGACCAACCTCTTGGTCGCAAATGAATTTCATAGTAGAGAATAGTGTTGTATCAGGTAATCTCGCTGATTATACTCGTAAACTCTGGAAAGAACGAGCTGAATCCACCCTTCGTAGACTATGCGGCGAATGGGCTGATTCGGTGGACAAACTGTCCAATCCGAAAGAACGAGATCATCTAGTGGTTTTCCAACAGCGTTTCGAACCTGAAGACGAGTTTGCAGCCATAACTGCGATCTACAAAGTGGCTGAAGCTGAAGGTTATGTCGCAGTACAAGCTCCTGCATTGGTAGCGACCTACTTTCAGCGCATGTCTACCTACAACTGGCAGATATCTAATGTCGAGTTGTTCAAAGGTAGCATCCGCGTTGAAGACATACGCACTGCTCTAACACTCTACAGCGGAGCCAAGAGTATTTACTCTAACTTCGAAGAAGCTTTCAAAGCGGCTTGTTTACTTTGAAATTTCGCTAGCAATCACACGACAGCGCCACCTTTTTTCTAAGGTGGCGCTGTTTTCTTTCCCTCTACCATTTTTATACGTATGAATATACGTATAAAGTCAGATAGGGGGTATACCGCTCATTATTTTGAAGGTCGCGTGACCACTGGTCAAAGATACGGACAGTTCAATGAATGAGCGATGAGGCATTTGTGGCACCCGTGCACCCGGCGCGTCCGCCTGTAGGGTCTGTCCCCGACGGACCTGGTGTCTACCAGTTCTACTCTTCCGATGGTCGAATCTTATACGTTGGCAAAGCCAAACATCTCGCAGCTAGGGTGCTATCATACTTTCGCAATTCTGACGAACTTCATGAACGCACACGGAGGATGCTAAACGAGTCTGTTGGTGTTCGATGGACGGTTTGCAGTTCTGAAGTAGAAGCTCTCGTCCTTGAATCAAACTGGATCCGAAGCATACAGCCCCCATACAACGTTCTTTTGCGAGACGGTTCGGGCTATCCACGGATTGCCATTACATCTCAGGAAGATGTTCCACGGTTACTTCCCTGGCGAGGTGAGAGACGAAAAGGTGTTCAATACTTTGGACCCTATCCCCATCTACGGGTAAGAACACTGGTTGACGCTTTGACAAGAGCATTTCCAGTTAGAACATGTAACGATTCTGTATACCGTCGTGCTCAGCTCGCAGAAAAACCTTGCCTTCTCGCTGATCTAGGGCGCTGCTCGGCCCCATGCGTTGGACGTGTCAGTGTCGCGGAGCACCGTGCGCTTGTAAATGACCTTACTTCATTCTTACAGGGAGGTTCTACAGCGAGTGTAACCGCGACAGAGGAGCTTATGGTAGTCGCATCTGAACGTCAAGAGTTCGAGTTGGCTGCGCGTCTCAGAGATCGTGCGCAGGCTTTGCGTGCCATTGGAGCCGGTCAAACAGCGCAACTAAGTAGTCGTATTGATGCCGACGCGTTCGCTACTTCCAGAGATGGTTTTCATGCCGTCTTTGCATGGACAGTCACAAGGAACGGTGAGGTCATCGCTAGTGGGCATTTCCCGTATCAACCAGACCCTGCTCTCACCGATAGTCGCCAACTCTCACAATTGATTGTCAGTTTCTATCTAGAGGCAGGGTCACATAACAAACTTCCATCCGTTATATTAGTAGAAATACCTTTAGAGGAGCCTGTAGGGGAACTCCTAGGTAATCAAGATATAGGTAACGGCAAAGTAAAACCTGTCAAGTTGAAAGTTCCAAAACGAGGCGATTCGTTAGCTGTTCTTGGGTTCGCTCAACGTCAAGCCCTTGAAGGACTACGGCAGGCCGGTATTCTAAGGCCTGATAGTGTCGAGGACAGACATGGGGCACTTGAAGAACTGGCAGGCGTTGTAAGTGACGGGAGAATTTTCAGAAGGGTAGAAGGAATTGACATCTCTCACACTCAAGGGCGAGCGACCATCGGAGGTCTTGTAACCTTCGTTGATGGTATGGAAAAACGCGATCAATACCGACGAATCAATTTAGCTATTGACAATGGTGATGATTATGCTGCGCTTGCGGAGCTAGTCACTAGACGCTTCTCAGGCAGTCGACTAGGTCTTGGTAACGGTCCTGATCTTCTTCTAGTTGACGGTGGACCAGCGCAGGTTTCAAGCGTAGTAGCTGCTATCGACGCTCTAAAAGTTGAAGATAGACCGGTGATCTGTGGGCTTGCTAAACGTCTCGAAGAACTATTTCTCGAAGGTGAAGAAGATGCTATACTCCTTCCACGTTCATCAGCGGCTTTCCAACTTGTAACCCGTGTACGCGATGCAGTACACGCAAATGCTATCAAAGCTCACAGACAGAAACGTGATAAAGTTGTTTCTGATATCGATGAGCTTCCGGGTGTAGGTCCGAAACTACGCAAAGAACTATTTGCTAGGTTCGGAACGTTTGAAGCAGTAAAAGGTGCAAGTATATCTGACTTGCAACAAGTGCCTGGTATTGGTGCAATTACTGCTCGAAAAATTTATCTAGCGCTTCACCCTATTTCTAATCAGTGACCTACTAATAATTTACAGGCACAAACGGTATAGGCTAACTGTACATTGGATCTACTAGTTGAACTCAGGCGTCCAGATTTCAGGAGTGACAGTAGAAGGCAAGTATAACGGATGATGAGGGGCTCCAGACTTCGTCACACCTAAGCAATGAAGTCCAATTCCAGCCTTCTTCAGTTGCGAAACTACAGTCCTTTCGCGAGCCTTGAAAGCACCATGAACACCCCATGCAACAATAAACAGATCTGATGCTGTAGCAGCCGCAAGGATCGCTTGGTCATTCCCTGCCCCAATAGGTTCATCGACCTTTCGTAATTGCGATGGATCTGTGGCGCGGTAAGAGAATAGATTTACTACTTCACCGGCTCCAAAACCCCAACGTTCCGCAGCTCTCATGCATCTTGTCACCGTTGGGTCAAGTACTTCCTCAGTCGCCTTTGAAGGGTTCAGCATTAGGAATACGCAACGTGGTAGCGAAGTGTCCCAAACCCGAGAAAGACGGAATCTATACAACATATCTGGGGAGTATGTCGCTGTGCCAACACCATAAGGAGTGTTACCAGTCAATCTGAGTTGACCTCTTCTTCTTTTGACCAAAAGGTCGCCAGTTATGCTGGCCATCTGTAAAACTCTCCGTGTCAACCGATACGGCCGCGGAGTTCTTCCTTTTCTACGTCCGTAAGGTCACCAGAGTTGATCCGCTTACGCAAATTATCCTCAGCGGCTCGGATCGCCGACTCATCTGCACCCTTGGGGAGGCCGAGCAGATGGCCTGTTTGACGTTCGATTGCTTGTTCATTTTTCGCCATTCCACGAACAGCGCGAAGGAAAGCCTCTCGTAGAGGGCCAGGTAACGCAGCCCCTTGAGCAATGATCTTGTCGGCCCGTGAATGCCAAACCTCTACTGAAACAGTTTCATCATCCCTGTCACGTTCAAGGGACTTGAGTTCCTCACGGATTTTTGGTGGTAACAGATTGAGTAAGCCGCCGTTGCGGGCAGGACGGGGCAGGCGTGTCATTTTTTCCTCCGTTGGTTATAGTTCTTCGTTCACTGTCACCAGTCATGGTCTAGCGTCACGAGTTCGAAGCAATTTTTCTGGCCTGAAGTTTATCCTCTTATACCGACGCAGCCTTCACCCGAGAACCAACTAGGGTTGTCTATTCCTATGACCCTTCCTGGTTTGGGTGGCGTGACAGTTCGTAACAGGTGCGGACCGTGATTTACATGACTACACCTAGTAATTCTGACGATGACAAAGCCCCTGACGCTGCAAATGACTCTGAAGTGCAGGCAAAGGTCGAAAAACCTTCGAGCAAGAGGGTAGCAAAGGCCTCAAAAGAATCAGCCATTGAAGACGAGAGAGGGAATGACTCCGAGAACCCTCTTATTGTTGGAACCTCTGATCAATCTCCGGCTTCTTTGCCAGTTATTTCCTCAGTAGCAAAACTTGTAGTCGCAGTAGCCGCTACAGCTGTACTAGGTGTAACTGCAGGTCTTGGTATTGTACTTGTTGGGCAAAGCGAAACACTGCCTAATGTAAACAGTCCAGCTCCTACATCCTCTATATCATCCGCTCCGGAGACAGCCAACAACCAGGAAACACCTGAAGCCACGTCATTTGATGACGCACTTCGTGACTGGAATCTAAAAGCAGCAGGTTCTATCTCACCGCTAATTTCACAGCTTGCACGCGCTCCACGCAATACCCTCGGTGGACAAGTTGCCCTATGTCAGGAACAACGAGCGTTTCTAGAGGCTGTCCTCGATCTCCCAACACCACCAAACAAAGCTGTTAGCATTCCTTTCGAACGTTGGCGTGAAGCCGTCCAAAAGACATTGGACAGCTGCACAAGCCGAACACCTTCCGGCAGTGACGCAGATGACATTGCCCGCATTGTTCGCGAGTTGAAGGAATCTGAAGCCTACTTTGCATCATTTCTTACAGCTCAGCAGCCTTTCCTTGACGTTCAGTTCCAATCTAACCCAGAGGCGTTCGAGAAGTAGACAGCAGATCTAAACACTCCATACGAATCTCTTTTTTCGCATAGAGTTTACCACAGTTTCAGCATTGCAGTGTCACACTGGAAATGTATATCTGTACTAATGTTCCTTGAATCATTCATCAAGGAAAAACTGTTTATATGGCTCATAATATCTAACAGCTAATCCAACTGGACTTGCTTCAGAACTTTTATCTTTTGTTTCTTGTCTGCGTACATGTTTTGTCGTATATCTGAAGTTCCTCTGCGCTGAACAATTGATCCATTATTCATTATGTTATACAATTTGACTTACGAAACCTCTGTGTATCAAGATTGTGAGTTTTGATGTTACATCATTATTCATTCTTTACTGTTCTCATATGACTCTCAACGTCAAATATAAATACGAGGGCTTGGTGTAAACCAAGCTTGGAAGGTACATAGCATAAGGGTTATGGTTCTAGAACCGTAACCCTTATGCGTCTACTTATGGTTTATACAAGCCCATTCTCGAACCTGTAGTCAAGTATGCCGTCAACTACCTTGTCGCAGCGTTCTCTTGTTTTCACAGGCAAAGAGACGCACATAATACTTATACCTTCACCCCTTTTGTTGGAGATTCTTAGGTAAGCTGAAGCGGTACGAGTAAGTACCACATCTTCACACAAAGTCGAGAGTGAACCCATTTTACCACATACATCGATGAACTGAACACTGGGAACAACTCCAAGGATATAACCGTGGCGGCAAGCTTCTAGAGAGGTGGCAGTCTTGCATATTGACTCAAAAGACTGAAGAGGATTATCTGATGCTGCGAGCGTTTCACTTTGTGGGGAAACTTTGATAGAAGCTACGATAAGCTCACAGAAACCTGGACGCTTCGACTCTGTACAGTCAGCAAGTTCTACTTTGGGTTCAGTCGCCACGTTGCGAAGCTCAGCTGCTGCAGCATTCAAACAAGGGACCACATTATTTTCTGAAATCCCGTTACAACCATCAACGCTGGTTTCCCAGGTGAACGAGTTCGATGAAGCGTACACCGTCATCACACCGGCTGCTCTAGAACAAAGCGTATCTTTGATATCGTATGATATGCGGTCAGAGGTTGTTTCCTTAGCCTGATCTGGGCATAGTGCTGCTACACCTGCTTGGATATTGTCCGGACCGACTGAGGCCGCAAGTTTTTCCCCGATACCGGTGACAAAACCCAGCTGGCATGGGTAAGCAACAACGCTGTCCTGTTCTGTGACAGTCAAAGTTATTTCTGAAATTGTCTTTGCTGCATCTCCAGGAGACATATCGGTGGCGACTCTCCGTCCGATTTCTTTTCCTGCTATACCGCAAAGCCCACCTGAATTCGTCAATGAAGCAGGTTGTAGGCTCAATGGTTTTGCCTGCTTTGACAGCTCGTCTAGAAGGCCAGTTAGATCCTTACCATCAGCTGCGGCAATAGCGCTTGTGACACATGGTGCGGTTTCACAAGAGAGGACTTCTTCGACCGTGAGAGCGTATGCTGCTGTAGAGTTCGCGCTTTGAATAGCTTTGATTGTGTACGCTCCTCCGCTTACGAGAAGAGCTCCAACAAGGAATGATATTACAAGGGTGCGGTTCCAACGTATCCAATTCAACATAGAAAAAACTGTGCAGAGCATTTCTTAGGTGTCAAGTTGCTGGAAGTTAGCTAGTTTTGTTGTAGATGATTGTTGCCAGACTTTCCTCTCACAGAGCAATTTGGCATAGCGCTACGGTCAAATCGGTTATGCTCAATCCGCATTACACTCTCGAAAACGGTGTAGATTGCTTTCTGTTACATTCATTTCTATCCGATGCTCTTCCCTACGGCTGTATACAATGGGCATCCAGAACCCTAAAAGCCCGGAAGGGGTGACCCCTTTAGGAGTCACCCCTTCCAATAAGATGGGCTTTTAGTAGGCCCATGCTCCATTAGGTACTGAGTACGCACCGTAAGCACCGTATGGTGAGTATGCACCATATGCAGCGTAAGCACCGTAAGGCGAGTACGCACCGTATGCGCCGTATGGAGAGTACGCACCGTATGCGCCGTATGGAGAGTACGCGCCGTATGGAGAGTAAGCACCGTATGCACCGTATGGAGAGTACGCGCCGTATGGAGAGTAAGCACCGTATGCACCGTATGGAGAGTAAGCACCGTATGCACCGTATGGAGAGTATGCGGTTACCGTTGATGTAGCTGCTGATGAACTCGATGATCCAAGCTTATTTGTAGCCGTGACCTGGCAGTAGTACTGGTAACCTGAGTTTATGCTGGTCACCGTCAGTGGGCTTGTGCTACCTGAAGCAGTACGCTGAGTACCACCGTTTGGTGAGTAACAAGTTGCTGTATAGCTCGAGATTGTCTCGCCACCAGATCCACCGCTTGCGAATGAAACTCCAAGCTGTCCGGTAGCTCCGTTTTCGGAGATCGAGACGCTTGCAGGAGCCACAGGAGCTGTTGCAGGGTTCATTGTGATTTGCCCTGACGCTCCTTGTCCACCGCTACCGTAAGCAGCAACCGTGATGGTGTAATCAGTACCGTTAGTCAACCCTGTGAGGTTGTAGGTAAGATTAGCACCGCTAACTGTCCCAGCTCCCTGGTAAACCTGCGTTCCACCTTGGAAGACACGATAACCTGCAACAGGAGCTGATGCTGTTGAAGACACAGGACTCCAGACTGCAGTTATAGAGCCATTCCCCTGGCAGCTGTAACTTGAGCTAGGCCAGCAAGTTGCGCTTGATGGGTTCTCACCCAAAACCGTAGGAGCGGCTGGAACTGTCACAGCAGTTGCTGTACTTGTACCAGCTGTTCCGCTACCAACCACGTTGAGTGGAGAAACGGTGTAGGTGTACGATGTGCCAGCTGTAAGCGAAGAGATCGTGTAGGTGGTTACGTTAGCAGCTAGTGTCGCTAACGTTGTTCCGCCTTGCTTCACGACGACATTGTCAACCGGACGGGCAGTTGTTGAAACTGCTGCTGTCCAGTTCAGGATGATGCTTCGATCACCGAAACCGGTGGTTCCCATTGTAAGCGAAGCAGGTACACCGATGGCGACCTTAGAACCCTCAGTTGAAGCAAGACCTTGTGCAAGAGGTCCATAAGCTGCGACCTGTACATAGTAGGTGTTACCCAAGGTTAGGGAGTTCAGAGTAAGTGTCGTTCCAGCCTGCTGAGCGAACTGAGTCAACGAACCTGATGTAGTACCTGTGAAGACACGGTACCCTGATACAGGAGCCGATGACGTGCCAGTCACTGCATTCCAGCTCAGGCCAAGTGTGCCTTCACCGTTCTGAGTGATAGTAAGGCCAGTAGCCTGTGCAGGTGAAGCGTATGGAGTGCTTGAAGCTGACGTGTTTGTATTCGACAAACTGAAGTTGTTCGAAGCATATACCTTTACGGTGTACTCCGTACCATTTGTCAGGCTGGCTAGCGTCTCAGATGTCGCAGACGCTGTCGAAGCTGACACCAGTGTTGCGCCATTGTATAGCTCAACCTTGTAGGCATCTACTGGGCGAGCACTGCTCGCTGTAGCCGCTGTCCAAGATGCTGCGAGCTGCTGTGTTGTAGCAGTTAGAGAGAGTCCGCTTGGTGCTGCAGGAGCGCCAATAGGAGTCTTCGATGTTGACGAAGATCTTGTACCTTCTCCAGCTGTACCGTAGGTAGATACCGCGAACTGGTATGACGTACCGAGGTTCAGTCCAGTAACCACCTTAGAGGTAGATGAAACCTGTCCTACCTGGAGCCAACCGTCAGTAGCGGAATCGAACTGGTAGACACGGTAGCCTGTAACAGGCATTGATCCGGTAGATGATACGCTTGACCAAGTGACGTTCAGTTCACCTTCAGTTGAAGTAAGAGCTGATGAGAGTGAAGACGGAGCGGTAGGAACAGACACCGCGGTAACTTCGCTGTCATTGGTGTCGGTGGATCCGAATGCGTTTGTCGTACGGACTACGATAGCGTAGTTTGTACCTGATTGTAGCACACCAGCGGCGAATGTGACGCTTGTTGTGTTTCCACTGATTGTACCTGTCGCTGTTTTCGCAGGACCCTCAGACGGAGTTGCCGTGACGGTTAGAGAAGTAACTGGGCGAGATGTCGTAGACGTAATCGAGTAAGTCAAGTTGACTTCGGAACCGTCTGCGTAAGCTGTTGCGCTTCGTGTCGCTGCTCCAGGAGCACCTATAACTGCAACTGATGAAGAGCCTGATCGGCTTCCTTCTCCACCGTTACCGTAAGTCGCAACCGAGAACTCAGCAGTGTCACCAAGTGTGAGAGAATCAACTGTCGTGTTAGTTGTTGACAATTGAGCAACCTGAACCCAACCGAGAGCTGAGTCATTTTGGTAGACTCGGTAGCCGGTTACTGGCTTAGCTGTTGTAGAGCTGACTGCAGACCAGTTGACCTTTACAGATCCTTCAGTGGCAGTAAGTTCAGTTGTAACGCCAGCTGTAGCATCAGGGGCGTCAACTGCGACGATATTTGGTGCATCATTGACGTCGGTGTTACCGAAGTCGTTGATACCACGAACAACCAAATCATACGAGTCACCAGGGGTAAGCGTGCCACCAGGGAAGGTGACGGTAGCTGTTGATCCCTCTACCTGAGCTGTACGGGTGATGTTACCGTTTGCGGTTACTCGTAGAGTATCCAACGGACGTGAAGTTGATGGTGATACGGTGTAGGTCAGAGTTACCGCACCGTTCGATGCGTAGCTGACAGTAGCACGTGTTGCGGCTACAGCTGCACCAATAGGGGTCTTGTTGACAGTTGTCGAACGCTCACCCTCTCCACCGTTGCCGTAGGTTCCTACACGGAAACCATATGAGGTTCCGAGTGTTAGCCCTGCAATATCAGATGATGTTGATGCGGTCTGTGAAACCTGCAACCAAGAATCAAGACCTGAATCGTACTGGAAGAGACGGTAACCGGTCACAGGCTTTGCTGATGTGGAGGTAACCGCGTTCCATGAGAGGCGGAGCTTACCTTCGACATCTGTCAAAGCAGCTGCTAGGTTCGCAGGAGCATCAGGCACAGTAACCGCAGTTACTGTCACAGAGTTACCTTCACCAGTGCTTGCCCCACCGATACTGTTAGTTGGAACAACTGTGAAGGTATAAGATGTACCAGGAGTAAGGCCTGTTACTGCGCGTGAAGTAGCTGTTGAACCGAGAGTTGCTATGGTTTCGCTACCTTGCTTTAGGACCACGCTGGTAATTGGACGTGCAGATGTAGGATCGAGTAACCAGTTGATGGTTACTCCACCGTCGCTGTAAGCGTCAAGTGCTGCGCTTGTAGCCGCGTTTGGCGCTGCGATTGGTGTGTTGATCGCAGTTTCTGAGCGAACACCTTCACCGAGGATGTTTCCTGGGTTATATGCGCTGACTGCCGAGCTGTATGCAGAAACCTGTACCTGCTGCGCGATACCCCAGACTGATTCCTGGAAAGTCAGCAGAGCAGAGTTCCCGTTTGTCTGGTACATCTGGATAAACGCGTTGAGTGCGCTGTCATAGACGTACACCCGGTATCCAGTGATTGGCTTTGCAGATGTTGATGTTACGGCATCCCATGAGATCGAGAGCTTTCCTTCTTGTGAAGGAGTTGCGATGGCTACGTTCTCAACTTGCTGAGGTGCATCAACTGGTGTGACCGATAACTGGCAATCGGATGATGCATCATACACAGCATTATAAGTTTTGATTGATACCGAGTATGTAGTACCTGTAGTAAGGTTTGACAGGTTAGTAGTATATGTGCTTGTGCCATTTGTGTAAGCAACAGGAGCTACTTGGTTACCGTCAACAATGACGCGGAACCCTGAATATACGCCGTTTGGTGCTGACCATGAAAGTGTCGCAGCGGTAGGCGTCATCGTGTAAGAGCAGTCCGAAACCGAAGCTGGACGTGTACTATCCGTCAAGGTGATTGGAGCTGATTCTTGGCCATCTGCGTCAGCAACTACGATTGAGTAGGTATACTGTTGACCTTCAGTTAGACCGTTGATCACACAAGATGTGGCTGTTGGAGCTAGAAGAGTTGTTGACTGACCAGCACAAGTTATTGCAGTTGCAGGCAGTGGGCCATTCCCATCTGGATCAACCTTCACTACGATGTTCTCATCGGCTGCTGCGATTACATCATTGAGGTTCCAACGAAGTGTGTATGAGCTTCCGTCTGAGCTAGGCTGTGAAGTTGTGTTATCCGAAAGGTCACCGTTGTTCTCAGCGATGACGATCATTGATGACTTAGGTGATCCAGCTGAAGAAGCTGAGTAGACCTGTGAGGAGAGATCGTAGAGGTCAGCTTCAGTGATGTACTGCTGTAGGGCGCCCAGTCCCCAACAAGCATTTCCAGCGTCGTTGGTGTCTATTACCCACGAGCCGACAATCCCTGATGTCGAAGTAACCATAAGTGCGCACTTGTCACTTGGACTGCGCATCGCCAGACCGACAACGTCACCAACTGTTACACCGGCAGCGGTGAGAGTGGCGCGCATCGAAGAAGCTTCAGGAGAGTTGTCTTGTAGGAAGGAAGACTGCGAGATAGATACTGCCCCGTCACCGTCGAACGCTGCAAGATTTCCGTCCGAAGTATCATAGAGAGCTACTTCACGTCCAGCTGCTGTGACGCCTTCATCAAGTGAGAAGACAATTCCGTCAGCTGCGGTTTCCTGTAGGGCTTGATCCCACGTGAATGCCGCATTATCTAATGTTCGGACAGCGTAGAGAGCTGATGCGCTCTTGCTGTAGGTCTGCAGGCTGAGAAGCGCTGCACGATCCTGTCCGCGGGTTACTACCGCGCTATAGGTTGTTATACCTGCTGCTGCGAGAACTGCGAATGCGACTGTTACGGCGATCAACTCCAAAAGGGTGAAGCCGAGAGCGCGACGCATGAAGAAGCGTCGCTTCGTTGTTGATGACATGTGTTTCCTCACTTTTGTCTAAGAGGAACCCTGGGCAGGTTCCATAACTACACCGTTCCGGCGACCCCCCCTTTGCACAAGCATCTCCGGCGTTTGTTGATAATTAGTTGCGTTCGGGAGTGTATCTTTTTATTGTTCATTTGTTGATTTTGAACCTGAGATACAAGACACGCGCTTAGCAATCCATGCAAATGATATACTGCTCTTCAGATACGTAATCAGAAATGTATGCCAGGCGCGCTCACCAAGAACGGCTTTCAGATCGATCTCCTAACGTATTATTTTATATCAAGTACTGTAACGACAAAAGGAGCTTGCCTCTCGGCAAGCTCCCTTTCCAGAATATCTGGGTGTCTTATGGCTTAGCGTTCTGCCATCCGATGAACTCATCGGCGTACCACTCTGCGAACTCCTGATCGCTACACGCAGTGCGTGCTGCAGGGAGAACTGTGTTGATGGTCTGGTCGTCGCCTGGGACAAGAAGTCCAGACTTGTACTTTGTCATCAACTCACGAAGTGGAGAAATAGCTGATTCGCACTCAGAGCCTAGTCCTTCGACTTGGGTGCTTTCGATCGAACCGGGCACGATAGCCTCGCCCGGGGCCACGTTGGCAGTGTCCAACTTGGCTTGCTGTTCCTCGTTCAGGTCTACGGTGGTCTCCGCCTTCGTGGTGTCTGTTGTGCTTTCCCCATCGCTGCCGCCAGAGCATGCGGTTAGAGAAAGTACTGTGACCAACGCAAGAGCTGCGAGTTTCAGTGACTTGGTCATCTTTTACCTTTCATTTCACTGCGCCCGGTTGAGCGCTACAAACCATCGTGCGGGGTATCGTCTGAAGTGCAAGGGTCTTGCTTGCATAATTTACCACCCGCCCCCGGATTCACCCTCCTGATGGCTGATTTACCTTACGGCTCAGGCACACAACTGTGATCTACAATTAGTGATAAACCTTTTCAAAAATCATCTTTGTGTGAGTTTTTCACCTATCTCTACCCAAAAGTTCACTAGAAAGCTATCTATTCAGCTCTTCCGGTCTTTTGCACCCAACTTGTTATTTTATGAGGCATTAGAACCAGATGTGACTTTTTACCAGAGATGAAGCATCCATCATCGCCGATCTGGCTATCAACCAGAATCTTATGATGTTGAAAGGAGATAGTTTCTCAGGACCATATTGACTAGCCGAACCTAGTTTTTAGAAGTAAGGCCTCAGGCCACTGCTCGTGGTAAACAAACCCTTCGACAAAGAATACGTCATGAATTTGTGCTTTGAGTTACCTTAGGAGGCAGTGGTACGTCAACCTTCTTGGAAGGAGTTCGAGTCTCACCAAACTTTGGCATGTTGTCTGAGTTAGGTCCCTGGCTTAGCATGGTTGCCACCTGCTTCACCCAGATATAACAGTAATCACGGTAACCCTTGTTGTCTACTCGCTCGCACATCTCCATACCAGCAGTAACTGACCCCGTGTTCAACACAATCGACGCAGCAGATGCTGATAAACATTGAGATCTAGAAATCCCCGGCAGGGCCGAGCACTGAATGGTCGCCACACGATAGTCGTAACCTGATACAACCGCGACAGCTCGCGCAACACCTTGCATACACCTATCGCTGTAATCCAGTGCTGTATCTAAATACACCGGCCCTTCACCGCGAGCAGGTTCAGCGTATTCTTGACACCAGCCTGCCATAGTTGGAAGGCTCATACCCGAAATCTTCGCGAGGACGGGGAATATCTCCTGATAACAATAGAATTTCACTTCTCGTGTAGCCCCGTAGCAGACTTTGAAAACTTCTTCAGGCTCATTCATGAAGTTATCACCAAAATATTCACCCACTAGATCATCAGACCAGAAGTTCATCCAAGCTCCGGAGTTGCAATCAGGGAAGTACGTCTTACCTAAGAGCTGAAGACAGAACTCTGCCGCAACGTTCGGGTTGTTTATCATTTTAGTGGAGATTATATGACCTAGAATATGGTTACATGTCCACGCGTACCATTGCTGGATTAGGTTCATGTCCTTACATACGTCACCTGTGTTGGTAAAAATGTAAGACCCGTATCGGTTGAAGTATCTTTCATATAGTCCGTGAATAAAACCTGTACCGCAAACCCCAGGATCGTAGCTTGACACGAGAGCGAAGTCACCACCTGTCAACTCGAATGCCAGCTGACCCAAATTATGGATAACCTGATGACAGTGCGTTGGAAACGTTGATCCGGTATTCGTCTGAACCTTGCTTACGACATCGTCAATAGCTGCTTGAACGCCATCCTTGTTAGCTATTTCATCAAAATAGGTGATGAGACAGTCTCTGATTGAGAACTTATCACAGTCATCGAAATCAATTCCTTTGAATTTAGCTCGCGGTCCAGCACCCTCATCTCCGATCATTCTGGTACTACCTGCTGAACCTGCTATAGCAGCTAGAATGGAATCTCCTGCTTCGGTCGTCCTGAGCTGATCAGCAGTACTCTGAAGAGGAGATAAAGTCATGGCCCCTACAGCAAACGCTGTGACTACAGGCACTGCAGCACGCCTCAAGAGTGCGATTGCAGGCGCGTAAGTAGCCAGAGCCGCAGCAGCGAGGGCAAATATAGCTAAAAGGAGCCACTGCGCTGAAGGGAGTTGTGTACCGGGAAGGGTTGACCTCTTCGCAATTTCGTTTAGAGAAACGGCTGCTACTCCACTGAGCGACATAAGCATTAGACCTGGCGACATAGCTTTACCCCCTGCGCGGCGGGAAAGCACAGATGCTCCGACAACTACAAAGAACAATAAGAATACACCTACGAGCAAACCTATCCCTTGAGCAGATGAAGTAGCCGCTCCGAACACTGCTATTGCGGCAGCTACCTTGGTTATATTGAAAGGTAAAATTGCTAGAATTGCTGCAACGACTGCTGTTAGAAGGAAGTAAAGCGCACGTGTTGGCTCTGACGCCGCTAAAGGTACAATCAGTACGCTAGCGGCAAGGATGAAAACAAGCGAATCAGAACTTCTCTTTGAAATGAAAGCGTAGACGGCGCCTGAAAGCGCAATGCTAATTGCGCCAATTGTCATTCCTTTAGCAGGCAGCGTAGCGCCTAAAGCCGAAATGAACGCTAGAGCGGTTGAGCTCACAGCCGCAAGAATCACAGGCAGTAAGCCTTTTGGCTTCCGCTTCCCTGTTTCCATGTAACTTTCTTGCTTTGCCATTCGGTCAGCTCCTTGTCGACATCAATCTTATTAGCAGAATCTTTTTACTCGTTCTATTTTTGAGTTATTGTCCTTGCTCAACGCACTGTGGCCAAGATCTATTAGAGCAGAGCCGGAGCAGTTGTAACCCAACTTATAGCTGCACCAGCGAGTAGTATCAATGGCACATGTAATCGGGGATTTTTGTACTTCAAGCCTTCAGATATAAGAACGGATATCCCGAACAGGGCAAAAGAGAACGCTGCTGCCAGAAGGCGGAGTCTTAGATCTGCACCTTGGCCTCGATCAGCCATAAAGGTACCGGCGGCCAATACCAGAGATACTGCCGGAGCCAACGCGCCTCCTACAGCTATCATCGCCCGACGAATTAGAGAGATATTGATACCGCCACTTGCGCCTGCCACAAGTAAACCATGCGCAGCGAGGGCGGACGCTAAGAGGATTACATGTATGAGACCATTGTCAAGACGTGGAGTATAAGAAGTAGCCTGTGCCGCTACGAGCGCGACTGATGCGTAACCAGCCAACTCCACACGAGTGTTTGCCATGTATGATGCTACAGCTGACACAACAACAGCGAGAGCTGCCCAGCCTTCCAAACTTGCAAGGAGCTCTGCTAATGAGATATCACTATCATATGCAGGAAGCGCGAACGCGATAGTAAAGATCGACCCGGCTGCCGCTAAAGTTCCGGCTGTAGCAGTTCGGGCCCAACGACGTTTAGCCGTGAAAATCATTGCAAAAGCAAAACCAACTAGGAGCAAGAACCTAGCAAACGTTGTTATTAGCTCTTCGCCTGGAAGACGGAGGTCACTGTGGCGGTGGTTGCTTCCTCCTACACCAGACACTGCCTCAAGCTGAGTGAAGGGTGCTGAGTATTCGATTTTTTGACCGTCCATAGCCTGCACAGACCATTGAAATTCGTATGTTCCAGGTGCAAGTGCTGCTAATGTTCCAATAACTTCACGGGTCTTCGTAGGGGTTTCTGCTGAACGCGTGAAAAGGACAGGGGCTCCATCAGTTCCGCTTACTACCTTTCCATCTTCAGCAATTACCTGGCCTTTGAATGTTCTAGAGTCGACTTCTTTCGTGAATGTGACTCTAACCTCGCGGTTAGGGAAATGGAGCTCGACTCCAGGCGCAGGCCAGAGCGAATCGATATGTGCGGGTAGATTATACGAGCGTGCCACCGCAGCCGATCCGACACCTTTAGTTGGACCACCACCATTTGAGTTTGCGTTTGGGGAGTTCTCAGGTCCATCTCCCTTACTGAGAAGCCCTCCGAAGCCGGTAGCTGAAGGTTGGTCTTGGTTCTCTTTGACGACAACGGGGCCGTCTTTGACAGCTTCGCTGGTCTGGTTGGGTGTAACATTCTCCGTGTCGGCATTTGCTATGGTTGATAGCAGCGGCGAGAAGGCTAGCGCTACTAGCATGATAGAAGACGGTAGGAGTGTCCTGAAGATTCTGTGCACATACAGAACTGTACCTGCGTAGTTGCGAACGTCAACGAACCTGTGCCGACACTGGCTACGTGAGTCGCGATAACCATAATCTCTATGATGATTCCGGCCTGTCTGCAAATCGCCCACTAAGATTGGATGAAGTGGAGGCTATGGTACTTGATGGCGGCCGAATATTTCTCAAAGATCGGGAGCGTATAGTTCATTTACTCGAGCGGATGGCCGCTACTATCAAGGATCACGGTCGGAGAATGTCGGAGTTGCACGACGACGTAGACCGCATCCGGGCTGAGAGATCTGAGAAAGAACACCCAATCACCAGAGCATCTGCCGCCCTTGCCGAACTTGACCTTGAACAACAAGCAAAACTTCTAGACACTAACTACATAGCAGCTATGGAGCGCGTTCAGGAAGATCAAGGACGAGCTGAGAGAATGCTTCTACTCGCTGTGAACGATGTCAATCGTGTGCGTTTGCTACTCGCCGGGCTAAAAGATGACGATTCAATCACCCCTGATGCTCGAGAAAAGATCGACTCCTTGTTAGCTCACCTACCCCCCGTTCGCAACATCTAAATAGTTATCCAATGTAGTTATTTCCTGATGACACGCTCAAATTTGTATAAAGGTTAGTTGTCAAATACTTCCGCTATGTCAACCCTTACCCATTGCAGACCGACTGGTGTTACAAGGTAAGGGGGTAGGAAAACACCGCTGCGGGTTGAACGATCATCGTGTGAAAAGTTTTTGCTATATCCGCGAAGTACCTGAGAGGAGAATGAGTCGTACAAACCAAACACACCTTGGTACTTAGTTGCCATAGCGCCGAAGAACTCCAGTTTTGGGGCGCACCCAGTAGATGTAATTGATGGCGACGTTGGCACGTTCAAGTTTGCAGTTCTTACTGTTCCGTTCAAACTCACTAGTAGAGCATTGACAACTCTGATTGGCTGGTTAGCTGCGGTGCAGTCAGAAGCTTTTGGAGAAATTGGTTCGATTATAATATCCCCAATCGAGTTGACACCGAGTACATCACCAAGCCCAGTGTCAGACGTCTTGTTTGAATACTTCAAGTCTCCGACGATCGTAGCGTTACCACTAGCGAAAACGGTAACCCTTCCGTCGATTTCGCCACTCAACTCCACATCACCATCAACTGTAATGACCTTCATCAAAGGTGATAAAGTAAGGCTGTTAGTCGAGCCTGCGCCAGAGACACTTACCTGGTTGCCATTGAAAACGACAGAGACGGTAGAACCTGTTGCCCGTAGTGCAGAACCTGATGTGGTTGCTCGTAGTTCAGCTTGATTGAATGTTGTTCTTCCAGGTGGCAAACGCAAAACAGCAGACAAGGTCGTACCAAACGATGCGGGATCCCAATCAGTAGGACAGGTATCACCGCGTAACGTACTAGCATTGCGAAGGACTTGACCGTTTGTCGCTCGCGCATACACTCTGGTTTGCCCGCCTGACGTAGCAGTGAATATATTAGATGGACGGCCGCAGACAACGATGAAGTCATCCGCAGTGTAAACAGGTCCAGTTACCTTGTCATTATCAGTGTACGCAACTGTTGGGCAATCGCTCTGTCCGATGCTACTAACCCGGCCTGAGGCCGGTACCGCGCATGGATCAACGCCGTTACTTTGTACTATTGACCTAGATGGAAAAACTGAACGTAGTGAAGGGCTAACAACGTTGTATTGAGTGTAGAAAAGGAAATCAGTGAACTGCCATGCACGGATACGTTGTTCAAAAGTAACCGTCCTGCAACGGTCGACAGAGCCGCGGCAGTCATATCGAACGTTCGCAGTTACTTCCAGAGCATCTGGTCTAGTTTCCCCTGAAGCGGTGATAAATGCAATTTCTAAAAAGTAGCAGGCACGGTAGAGGTTATCTGTTCCTGCGCAACTTACTCGAGCTCCACGCTCGTTATAATGCCATGGTCGGCTACTCGAACCAGTCAGAATCATATCTGATACGATTGGTTGAGATGTCCCTCGTTGCAGATCATCAATTATATCAGGGGTAGTTTGCAACCTAGCGTAGAAATCGTCGAGGGAACTAGATGCCAAGGCGCGAGCCTTAGTCAGTTCGCTCGTCTGAGCTGTATTTCTTGCTTCTTTTGCTGCCGTTGACAACATCATCACGATTGTGGTCGTCATAACAGTTAGAACCACAAGGAATAGACCCATGGCGTAACCACGCCTGGACTTGTTTGCCGGAGGTAATTGCAAATCTCTGAAGATTGTTACGTTCGACATGTTAGCGTACCGCCTCAGTTCTAGCGTAAGCAGAGCTTTGCAAGCTCACCGCTGCAGTAAGTGATACAGTTGATGTTCCAGAAGAGGTATTTTGGTCTCGATAACTGACCTTCGCATTTACTGTTACTAGCGCTATATTAGAAAGGTTTGGAACTTGGCAGTTTCCTGCAGCTGGAGTAAGTTCTACACCCTGAGCATCGTAATAACGGAAAATCTCGAACGCGTTCCCACAATTTGACAATGGAGTTGCTGACTTTGACAACTGCCCCAGTCGCTGTTTTCCCGGAGTGGCCGCAGGTATTACCGTTCCTGATAACCACTCACTAGGAGGTGCGATATAAGATGAACCCGCAGGCGACGCCCAACGGGAAACAGTTACGAGCCCACTATCCTTGTCATACCAAACCCTTAGTCTATCAGGCGACTTTCTGATCCCCTCTCCAGATTTGTTCGTATAAGCG
>Ga0209551_1000001_pt1 | contig 150000 bp, 188 predicted proteins | sample LauGreSuBDMM15SD_2_FD_187568 | JGI IMG/M metagenome (GOLD analysis project Ga0209551, IMG submission 187568) | Freshwater lake microbial communities from Lake Michigan, USA - Su13.BD.MM15.SD (SPAdes) (version 3) | ecosystem: Environmental > Aquatic > Freshwater > Lake | place: Lake Michigan... | reverse complement strand
CTTCTCGACTGGTGGAACTCTGACTTTTGCTGGTACTGCTGGTATCAAGACAACGATTTCAGACAATTCAGTAGGTATCGTTGTTGACGTAAACGGAACTACTGCTCTGACAGCACTTGCTGATGCAGACGAATTCCTTGTTTATGATGCCTCAGCGACTGCAAACAGAAAGATTACTGCTGAAGATATTGGCGATTACATCTATGGTGCCGTTTCTGGCGACATTACAATCAGCGAAACAGGTGTTGCTTCGATTGCTGCCAACTCGGTTGCTCTTGGAACTGACACAACTGGTAACTATGTTGCTACTGTTGCTGGAACTGCAAACCAAGTTACTATCACAGGTTCAGGTTCTGAAGATGCTGCCGTAACTGTTGCTCTTACAGAAAATGTTACCCTTGTTGGTGACCTAACAGTTGGCGGTAACGACATTAAGGCAAATGGCGGAACAACTTCTATCACTCTTTCGGGTGCAGATGTTGCTGTTGCTGGCGACCTAACAGTTACTGGAAATGACATTAAGTCATCTTCTGCTACTGCTCTAACTCTTGCTGGTTCTGACGTTACTGTTGCTGGTGATCTTACCGTAACTGGTAATGATATCAAGTCATCTTCTGCTACTGCTCTTACACTTGACGGTGCTAACGTTGCCGTTGCTGGTGATTTGACTGTAACAGGAAACGACATTAAGTCATCTGGCGGAACAACTGCTCTTACACTTTCGGGTGCTAACGTAACAGTTGCTGGTAACCTTACAGTTTCGGGAACGACAACTACTGTTAACTCGACAACTCTGAGCGTAACCGATCCACTCGTGTTTGTTGGTAACGACAATAACGCAACTGACGCAGTTGACATCGGTCTGTTCGGTATGTATGATACCAGCGGTTCACTAGACCTTTACTCAGGTATCTTCCGCGATGCTTCAGACGGTAAGTGGAGACTCTTCAAGGACTCACAAGCTGCTCCAACCACAACTGTTAACACAGCGGCAACTGGTTACACCATTGCTACTCTTGTTGCTAACCTTGAGGGCGGAACTATTTCGTCGCTTGCTTCAGCAATCACTGTTGCAAACGGTGGTACTGGTGCGGCAACGTTTACTGCTAACGGCGTTATGTTCGGTAACGGCACTTCTGCACTCGGTGTTACGGCTGCTGGAACTGCAGGCCAAGTTCTTCTATCCGGTGGTTCAGGTGCTGCTCCTTCGTTCGGTAATATCGACGGTGGAACATACTAATAAATAGATGAGAATGGGGTGGGATTGTCCCACCCCAACTCTGTGGAGATACATAATGGATCAAACTAAGTTCATCAATTCGTATATTAATAATTTGGCCGAACAACTTAAAACAATTACTCTTGATAATATCATGACGAAGACTCAGTTGAATATGGCAAACGAGACCGTGGCTGAATTGACAGCCAAGATCCAGGAATTAGAAGAGGCAGCAAATCTTGCGTCTACTACGCCTGCAAAGAAAGCCGCTAAGTCCGACTGGGAAGAATCGAACTTTACAAAAGACGGATAGGATTTACGAATGTCAACAGTAGTTCAAATCAAAAGAAGTGAAACCGCCAGCGCAGTACCCACAGATGGTCAACTTGCTGTAGGCGAACTCGCAGTCAATTTAACTGACAAAAAGATATTTTCCAAGAAAACTGACGGTACTGTTGTAAGTCTTGGTGGTGTTGAAGTAAATGATGGTGGTGCAGCAACATCGGTAGCAACAATCTCGTTTGCTGATACTGCATTCAGCGACTTCTTCGTTGATACAGCAACAAGTCCTGGAACTGCGATCGTTCGTCTCAATCAGATTACTGATCTGGATTATGGATTAATTACAGACAATGTTGCTGCATATAATGCAGTTGATTACGGGAGTATCGCATAATGGCAGCAAGAGTCAAGCTAAGAAGAGGTACTTCTACTCAGCACAATACCTTTACTGGGGCTGAAGCAGAAATCACTGTGGACACCACAAACAATACGATAAGGGTGCATGATGGATCAACTGCTGGTGGCCACGAGTTGTTGAAAACCACTCTGACAAATATAAAAGACGGTGCCATTATTAATGGTGGAACATATACCTAAATAGGATGGGATTAGGAGATAAAAATGGCAACGATTTTACAACTTAGAAGAGGGACTACTGTTCAGCACTCAACCTTTACTGGTGCCGAGGGCGAAGTTACCGTCAATACAACAAAAGATACTGTAGTAGTTCATGATGGCACGACTGTAGGAGGATTCGAACTCGTATCTTTAGCAGCGACTCAGACTCTAACTAACAAGACACTTACCAGTCCAACACTAACAACACCTGCTCTTGGTACTCCAGCATCTGGAACACTAACAAGTTGCACAGGTCTTCCGATCTCGACTGGTGTTTCTGGACTTGGTACTGGTGTAGCAACGTTTTTAGCAACACCCTCTAGTGCTAACCTTGCATCTGCCCTTACTGACGAAAGTGGTAGTAATACGGTTGCGTTTACCACAAGTCCAACGTTTGTAACGCCAACTCTTGGTGTAGCAAGTGCTACTACAATTAACAAAGTAACATTTACAGCTCCTGCAACTGGGTCAACTTTAACTGTTGCTGATGGAAAAACATTAACCGCAAGTAATACATTAACGCTCACTGGTACTGATGCTTCTTCTGTTGCGTTTGGTGCTGGTGGTACAGTTGCTTATACTGCAGATAAACTAAGTGCTTTCGCTGCGACTTCTTCTTCAGAACTTCTTGGTGTAATCAGTGATGAAACTGGTTCAGGTGCGTTGGTATTTGGCACAAGTCCTGCAATTACAACATCATTAACTACCCCAAGCACAACCTTTGCACTAGTTAATACTACAGCGACTACAGTAAACTTTGCTGGTGCGGCAACTACTCTTTCTATCGGTGCGGCCACTGGCACAACTACTGTTAATAATGCTCTAACTGTTGCTGGCGATCTCACGGTTTCTGGAACCACCACTACTGTTAATACCGAAACAATCAATCTTGCTGATAATGTTATTACTTTAAATAGTAATGAAGCAGGAACTCCTTCACAAAATGCTGGTATCGAAGTAGAACGTGGTACTTCCACTAACGTTGCTCTTCAATGGAATGAAACTACCGATGTTTGGGAATATACAGTAGACGGAACTAACTACATTCCAGTTGTTGGCACTACCGCAACCCAGACTCTAACCAATAAAACATTAACGACACCAGCACTGAATGGTGCGGTTGTAGATAATAATAATGCAGTTTCCGCTGCTGGTTCGACTCAAGCGGGTGCTACTGCTTTAACTGTAGATTATAACGTAGTTACTACAGTTGCTGCATCTACTGGAGTTAGACTCCCAACTGCCACTGCAGGACGTAGAATTGTAATTGTTAACAAGGGTGCAAACACTCTTAGCATCTATCCAGCAACTGGCGGAACAATCGACGCATTATCAGCAAACGCAGCAATTCAGGTCGCAGCAAATGGTTCAATTGAAATAATGGCATCATCATCTACACAGTGGTATTCTATCGCCCGTGTTGCAATTTTTGATTCCGCTGGGACTCTGCTTAACTAATGGGAACAATTGTTCAAATCAAAAGAAGTGAAACTGCCAATGCAATACCTTCTGTGGGTGATATTGCAGTGGGAGAACTTGCAGTAAATTTAGCAGATGGAATATTATACTCGAAAAAAACTGATGGTAGTATTATAGAAATTGGTAGCAATTTACCAGACGATTATTATCTCTCATCAAACCAAGATTTTGGTTTAATTACACAAAATGTGGATACCACGTTAAATTTAGGTGGTGTGGAGACTGAATCTTCTGCATCAAAAAGTCTTGGTGATATTAGCATGTACGTTGAATCTGTCGGTGTGCCTGCTTCATCCACATCAACTGGAATAGTAAATACTATTGCAATTGATACCAATTATCTCTACATCTGTGTTGCAACCGATACTTGGAAAAGAATTGCGCTCTCTTCTTGGTAATTATAAATAGTCCTAAAGAGGACATGATATGACGATTTCTACGAGACAAACATTAATAGATTACTGTCTCCGCAGACTAGGGTTCCCAGTAATTGAAATCAACGTAGACGAAGATCAGGTTTCTGATCGCGTTGATGATGCATTGCAGTATTTTCAAGAATATCATTTCGATGGTGTCGAGAGAACTTATCTGAAGCACCAAATTACAGGCAACACTCTTAAATTCAGCGGACTAAGTTCCCCGTCATTTAATCTCGGCGAAAAACTCGTTGGTGGAACATCAGGTGCATCTTGTACTTTAGTTTCATTAAGTGGCACAACTGCTACAGTTGGTGCGACATCTGGTGTATTCCAAGCAAGTGAAAACGTAACTGGAGAGATTTCTGGATTTACTCGTACGCTTGCATCTTCTCTGTTTTATACTGCTGGGGATTTAGATAACCAGTATATTCCCATTCCAGACGCAGTAATTGGTATCATCAAGATGTTCAATTTTAATGCTCCGAGCGATGGTATGGAAAATCCAAATAACATGTTCAACTTGGTCTATCAGTTTAGACTTAACGACATGTATAATCTTTTGGCAGCAGACCTTATCTATTACGCACAAGTTAAAACAACTTTGCAAATGTATGACCAGATTTTTCCTGGAATGCGTTCGATTAGGTTTAACAGAAAAACAGATAAACTTTACATCGATGTAAATTGGAGCGAAACTTTCCAAGTCGGTGATTACATTATTGTTGAATGCTATCGCATTTTAGATCCAACAGAATATACTAAAGTCTATAACGACATGTTCTTAAAGATGTATACCACTGCATTGATCAAACGTCAATGGGGTGAGAACATGAAGAAGTTTGGAGGAATCCAACTTCCAGGTGGTGTTACTCTTAATGGTCAACAAGTTTATGATGAAGCAGTCGATGAGATTAAACAAATCGAATCTGAAATGCAATTGAAGTCGGAACTCCCTGTCGATTTTTATACAGGATAAGAGATGCCAACGAATTTTTACTTTCAATCTGGCAATACCTCGGGAACAACAAACGAACAGCGTTTGGTGGAGGATCTTGTCATTGAAAGTCTTAAGATTTATGGACACGACGTTTACTATCTTCCAAGAACTATTGCTAACCAAGATCCAATTTTCGGCGAAGATCCTCTATCATACTTCAGTCAATTCTATCCTCTGGAAATGTATCTAGAGAACGTAGAAGGTTTTGAGGGCGAAGGCGATCTGTTCACTAAGTTCGGGTTTGAGTTTAGAGCATCAGCAACCTTCGTAGTTTCTAAGAGACGCTGGGAAGAATCTGTAGCGAATAACGCTGACGATCTGCAACTGGAAACAAGACCATCAGAAGGCGATATTCTTTATTTTCCAAAGACCAAGACGTTCTTTGAAATTAAGTATGTTGACTTTCTTAATCCGTTCTATCAACTCGGTAAGATTAACATATTCAAACTGAAGTGTGAAGTCTTTGAATATAGTTCTGAGAGATTTATTACTGGGAATGCAGAAATCGATGTTATCGATGATAAGTCAGAAGATCAGTATGCATACCAGTTCTTGCTAGAAGGTAGTGGAAATCTATTGTTAGACTCTGGTGATTCTCTGATCTTGGCAGGATATTCTATATCCGAAATTGATCCACTGGCAAACAATGAAGACTTTGATGATATTGCATACGCAGATGGAATTATAGACTTTACGTCTATCAATCCATTCGGTGAAGTGTTGGTGAGGAACTAATGTTCGCAGGTAAATTTTTCTATCACTCGCATATTCGTAAAGCGATTATTGCCTTTGGTACCATCTTCAACAACATTGTTGTCCAGCGCAAAAACTCTGAAGGAGAATATGTGCAGAGTCTGCGTGTTCCGCTGGCATATTCAACTAAGCAGAAATTTCTTGCTCGTATTGCCTCGATTCCTACAACCGATCCAGCAAGCACAGCAATTACACTACCAAGAATTGGGTTTGAAATCACTGGACTCAATTACAATCCAACTCGTAAGATTAACGTGCTGACAAAAAACATTGCAGTAGGTTCAGGCGACGATACAAATAAGTTGCGCAGTCAGTTTACAAGCACTCCATATGACATGTCGATTTCTCTTTACGTTTTCGCAAAGAACCAAGATGATGGATTGCAAATTATTGAACAGATTCTACCATTCTTCAATCCAGATTTTTGTGTTACAATTAATGATGTTCCCGAGATGGGTATTAAGCGCGACTTGCAAATAACGATGGAGGGAATCGATTATGAAGATCAATACGAAGGCGATTATACTCAGAGACAGTCAGTTATCTGGACTTTGAATTTCAAACTTGGATTGAATTTCTATGGACCAGTCGAACTACAAGGTATCATTAGAACTGCAATTGCAAATACCTACGCAAATGATACGGTTGATATCAACAATGGACAAAGATATACAGTGACAACAACACCTTCCGACGTAACACCAGAAATTGGTGCGTGGGACTATGTGGAGACATTTGATGAGTTCTTCGAATAACTATGAAAAACTAGATGAGATTTTTGGGACTCAGTCTGCGCCAATATCTACCGCAGTAGTCATCCCACCTGCTCAACCAATTCAAGTTCCCGTTGCGTACATACCCACGGGTGACGATATCGAAGACGATTATCAAATTGCTCGTCGGAAACTTAATACTCTTATCGACAAAAGTCAACAAGCACTCGATGGAATGCTAGGTGTTGCTCTTGCCAGCGACAGTCCTCGTGCCTATGAAGTTGTTGGGCAGTTGATTAAAACCACAGGCGACACTGCCAAAGATCTATTAGATCTTCAGGCAAGGAAAAAGAAATTGCGCGAAGAGCAACCGTCAAAGGGTAATATCGAGACCCAGAATAATATTGTCTTTGCTGGATCCACATCAGATCTTTTGAAAGCATTAAAGGCAGAGAAGGCAAAAATAATTGACCATGAATGAAGAAGAATCCTCATACCACGGTAATATTAATTTAAAACCGATCGGGCACAAACATAGTTTTACAATGGAGCAATTGGCCGAACTCGAGTTGTGCCAAGAGGATCCTATTTACTTTATTGAGAACTATTGTCAAATCGTTACTCTCGATCACGGTCTTCAGTTATTCAAACTCTATGATTGCCAGAAGCGCAAAGTCGCTCATATTCTGGACAATCGTAAAGCGATTCTTATGGAGGGTCGTCAGCAAGGTAAGACTATTACTTCCGCTGCGTGTATCCTCTGGTATACACTTTTCCAAGAATCCAAAACTGTTGCTATAATGGCAAACAAAACCTCTGCTGCCAGAGAAGTTATGTCTCGTTATCAAGGCATGTATGAAAACTTGCCGCTCTGGATGCAACAAGGTGTAAAGACTTGGAACAAGGGTGACATTGAATTAGAAAACGGATCGAAAGTATTTACCTCCGCGACAACTACCAGTGGTATTCGTGGTAAGTCTGTTAACTGGTTGTATATCGACGAAGCGGCAATTATTCCAAACACAGTTGCTGAGCAGTTCTTCGCTTCAGTTTATCCTACAATTTCTGCTGGTCAAACGACTAAGATCCTTCTGACCTCAACACCTCTGGGATATAACCACTTCTGGAAATTCTGGAACGAAGCAGAAAAAGGTGCAAATGGTTTTGTGCCTATGTTCATTCCATACACTGAAATTCCAGGACGCGATGACGCATGGGCAGAAGAACAACTAAGACTACTTGGTGAATTGAAATTCAATCAAGAAGTTATGTGTAACTTCCTCGGTTCGAGCAATACACTTATTAACTCCAAAACTCTCGCTAATATGAGTTCTATTGATCCAGTCTATACCAAGGATGGACTGGATATCTTCGAAGAACCTATGCCAGACCGAGCATATGCAATGACGGTTGATACTGCTAGAGGTATTGGGGGAGACTACTCCACTGCAGTGGTAATCGACGTTACTACTGTTCCGTATAAAATGGTAGCGAAGTATCGTGATAATAAGATTGCTCCGCTGCTGTTTCCTAATATTATAAATAAAGTAGCGAGAGATTATAATTCCGCACACGTATTGATTGAAGTTAATGATATTGGGCAGCAAGTCGCTGATATTTTACACAGCGACTTAGAATATGATAATATTCTTACCACTGCTCGAGATGCGAACAAACAATACTTGTCTCCTGGATTTGGCAGAACGACAACCTTTGGTGTCAAAATGTCAAAGCAGGTCAAACGACAGGGTTGTTTTACGTTTAAGTCGTTATTAGAAGAAATGAAACTACAAATTTTTGATGCTGATACCATCAGTGAATTGTCAACGTTTATTGAAAAAGCAGGATCGTATCAAGCAGACGAAGGTTATCATGACGACTTAGCAATGTGTCTAGTACTGTTCGGATGGTTAACCACAAATACTTATTTTAAAGACTTGACTGATATAGATATTCGTGAAAAATTATATGACACCCAAATGAGACAAATTGAAGAAGAACTTACTCCCTTTGGTATTATTGTTAGTGGACGAGAAGAAGAAGCGTTTATTGCTGGGGGTGATTATTGGAAAGTCGATACGACGTATCGATAACACAAAATACACGAGTTATAAATAAGAAACAAGATGAAACTGATCATTTTAACACAAGGAGAATAAAAACATGGCTTTTCAGTTATCGCCTGGAGTCCTAGTTACAGAACAAGACCTTACTAATGTTGTCCCAGCAGTTTCGACTTCTGTTGGCGCATTTGTAGGTAATTTCAATTGGGGACCAGCGGAAGAAATCGTTACTGTTGCATCCGAGAACGAACTTGTACTCAAGTTTGGTGGACCAACCTCAACCAATGTAGTAGACTTCTATTCTGCTGCAAACTACCTCGCATATACCAACAACCTCAAACTCGTTCGCGCATGTGGAACAGCAGCAAGAAACGCTACTGGCGCTGCGGGTCATGCACTTTATATTCCAAACGAAGACGTCTATGAAAACAGTTTCAGTGATGGTTCTCAAACTGCACATTATGCTGCAAAATATCCTGGGTCAAAAGGCAACGGTCTCATTGTTTCACTCTGTGACTCAACAGGATTTGATACATGGGATTATGCTTCGGGATTTGCTGGAGCCCCAGCAACTTCTACTTATGCTGCTGCTCTGGGCGCATCATTAGATGAAGTTCACGTAATTGTAGTCGACGGTCTTGGAAAGTTTACTGGAACTGCAGGAACAGTTCTTGAGAAGTTCGCAAACTTATCAGTTGCTTCTGATGCAAAAGGTAGTGATGGCGGATCAATCTATTATAAAAATGTAATCAATGCCCAGTCAAGGTATGCTTGGTGGTTAAAACATCCAGACAATGCTGGTGCAGCAAAAGGTTGGGGATCTGCTGCCAGTGCTGGCGCTTATCACTTTATTACTGCTACAGGTGAGCATACGTCCACCTTCGTGGGTGGTGTTGATGCTACTCCTGCAACTGGCAATCTTACTGCTGGATATGCACTGTTTGTTGATAAAGAACAAGTAGATATCTCTCTGGTAATTACTGGTGGTCATGTTGCTGCTGTTCAACAGTATGCGATTGATACACTTTCACTTGGTCGCCAAGATTGCGTTACGTTTGTTTCCCCTGCTCTTGCTGATGTTAAGAACAATGCAGGCGACGAGATCACAGATGTCGTTGATTACTTTAAAACAGATCTAAATCGTTTTAGTTCATATGTTGTTGCCGACTCGGGTTGGAAGCGTCAATACGATCGTTACAATGACGTATATGTCAACGTTCCTTTGAACCCTGACATCGCTGGTCTTTGTGCTCGTACTGACAATACCAATGATCCTTGGTTCTCACCTGCTGGTCTAACTCGTGGTGCGATTAAGAACGTTGTTAAACTTCTTTGGACTCCAAACCAAGCAGAGCGTGACGAACTTTATAAGAATGGTATCAACCCTGTTGCTAATCTTCCAGGAAATGGTATTGTTCTCTATGGTGACAAGACACTTATTGCGAAACCATCAGCGTTTGATCGTATCAATGTTCGTCGTCTGTTTATCGTTCTTGAAAAAGCAATTTCGACTGCTGCTAAATTCCAGTTGTTCGAATTCAATGACGTGTTCACTCGCGCTCAGTTCAAGTCGATTGTAGAACCATTCCTCCGCGATGTTCGCGGTCGTCGTGGTATCTTTGACTTCCGTGTGGTTTGCGACGAAACGAATAACACTGGCGAAGTAGTTGACCGTAACGAATTCGTTGCTGACATCTTTATCAAACCAGCAAAATCGATTAACTTCGTCAAATTGAATTTCATCGCTACGAGAACTTCGATTTCGTTTGAAGAAGTCGGCGCATAACCCTATAAATAAGAAAAAGATTAGGAGAATCTAATATGGATATTTCAAGATTTAAGGGGTTTCTGGGTGCTGGCGGTGCAAGACCAAATCAATTCCAAGTAACACTTGGTTTCCCATCACTAATTGGTGGTGTTGGAGAAAAGACTATTTTGGTTACTGGTGCTTCACTTCCCGCATCTAACGTAAACCCAACTCTACTTCAGTATCGTGGTCGCGAAGTTAAACTCGCTGGTGAGCGTATCTTCGACCCATTTACAATTACCATTGTAAACGATACAGAATTTTCACTTCGTCGTCCAATCGAAAGATGGATGAATTTGATGAATAATTTAGAATTTAACACAGGTAATACTACACCACGCGATTACCAAGCACAAATTACAGTTGCGCATCTTGATCGCAATGATAAAACTCTTCAAACATACATACTGGTGGATGCATTCCCGATCAATATGTCAGAAATTGCTCTGCAATATGGTCAGAACGATGTTGTCGAAGAGTTCACAGTAACATTCCAGTATCAGTACTACACCACCTTTGCTGGTGAACGTCCTGGTGAAACTGTTGCGTAATAATATAAAGTAAAATTGAATTATGGAAATTTTTGGTTATAAAGTTGAAAAATCTAAGGCGGCACCGACGGAAAAATCGTTTGTGCCGCCGACGGACGATGGAGGTTCTGATGTCATTAAGGCAGGTGGTTATTTTGGCACCTATCTTGACTTAGAAGGAACTGCCAACACCGAGGCAGAACTTATTAAAAAGTATCGCGACATTGCCTTTATGGCAGATGTCGATTCTGCCATTGATGATATCGTGAATGATTCTATTTCAAACCTTGACGATGAGCGTCCTGTAGAAATTAATCTTGATAATGTCAAACTATCTGATCCAATTAAGAAAAAGATTGAACAAGAGTTCGAAACAATTCTGGATCTATTAGAGTTTAATCTGAGAGCACAAGACTATTATCGTCGTTGGTATATTGATGGTAGAATTTATTTCCACAAAGTAATTGATACGGCAAAACCTAAAAATGGTATTACCGATGTTCGCTTTATCGATCCTCGTAAGATTAAAAAAGTCCGTGAGATCTTTAAAGAAAAAGATGAAAAATCAGGTGTTGAGTTCATCAAGAAGATCGAAGAATACTTTGTGTATAATGAACGTGGCATTGTTCTAGATAAAGCGCATACTGCTTCTCCTGGATCTGCTGCAACAATGAAGGTTACTAGAGATGCGATTTGCTATGTTCCTTCTGGTCTGAGTGATCAGGATAAGAACATTCCATTGTCGTATCTGCATAAAGCGATCCGTCCCGCCAATCAGTTGCGCATGATGGAAAACGCTGCAGTAATCTATAGAATTTCGAGAGCACCAGAACGTCGCGTATTCTATGTTGACGTCGGTAATCTCCCAAAGATTAAAGCGGAACAATATCTCCAAGGCATTATGAATCAGTATAGAAATAAACTGGTATATGATGGTAACACTGGAGAGATTCGCGATGACAAAAAGTTTATGTCAATGCTAGAAGACTTCTGGTTGCCTCGCCGCGAAGGTGGACGTGGTACTCAGATTGAAACTCTTCCAGGTGGTCAGAGTCTCGGTGAAATCGGAGACATTGATTACTTCCAGAAGAAACTATTTCAAGCATTGAACGTTCCAATTTCAAGAATGCAACAGCAGTCTGGATTAAACTTCGGTCGTGCTGCTGAAATTAACCGTGATGAGTGGAAGTTTACTAAGTTTATTGCTAAACTTCGTCGTCGTTTCTCTCTTCTGTTCGATGATCTTCTTAAGACTCAGTTAATTATCAAAGGTATTATTACTGAAGCAGACTGGAATCTGATCAGAAACAATATTGAATACAAATATGCTACTGATGCATATTATACTGAATCTAAAGAGCAGCAAATTATACAATCTCGTGTTGAGATTCTTAATGGGGTAGCAAATTATATCGGTACGTTATACAGTAAAGTATATATCCAAAAGAATATTCTTAAACTGACAGATGACGATATTGCACAAATTGAATTAGATAATTCGGCAGACCCAGTTCAATTAGAACCTGGAGTTCAACCACCACCAGATGAAGGACAATAATAATGGACAATACTGAGGTAATTAAAAGTTTAATAAATAACATTGAAATGGGTAATATGACCGATGCAGGCGATGATTTCAACGCTGCGTTAGATTTAAAACTTGCAGATATTCTTTCTGCTCGTCAAGAAGAAATGGCAACCGCTGTTTTTAATTCGAGCGATGAAACAGAAACAGAAGGGGAAACCGATGAAGACGTATAAAGAATTAATCGAACAGATCAATAAAACTCTGTATTTATCCGAGGGTCCAACCCATTTAGAGTATGGTGGATATGTTGGTAAAAAAGAGTATACCGTAAAAGTACCACAGCACAAAGAGTTGGGTGATTATTCTGATAAGGGTCTTCATCGTAAGATCAGTAAAGAAAACCCCCATTTACATCACCATGAAGTTACTGCAATCGTAAATTCTGGCGGAGAAGAAGAATCTCATGAGAAAGTTGAACATGAGGGAAAAACTCATACACATCATGTGATTAATTACCAAGAACCTCGCCATTTATATAATGAAGAATTCGAAGATCTCGACGAAGCGAATGAAAACTTTGATTCGAACTCTAAAGCACACCAAGCTGCAAAAAAAGCAGCAAAGGGGTGGAGGGGTGTGTCTAAAGCAACATATCACCCTGATGGTTCAGCAACGATTCACACTAAAGAAGTAACGAAAAATCGTCATGGGAAACATGGACATTATTCGGGTCTTGAAACAACGCATTCACATTGGGCGGTTAGTGCACATTTAAGAGACGCTGGTGGTGAGTGGGGTCATTCAAGAGATGACCTCGATAATCACAAACAAAAAATTGACGGTCTTCACTGGAAAGTTAAAGGCAAAATAGTCAGAGGTGTTGGTCGCACGCACGAAATTCATATCCATGAAGGGGTTGAAGGTCTTGACGAACTTAGCAGAGAAACTGTGCGCACCTATTACAACAAGGCTATCGCACAAGGCAAACCGATTGCTGATAAAATGAAGGTTGGTGGCGGCGACTGGTCTAAAGATGGTCAAGACACAAAGACTTTGAAGAAGCGTGGCGCTGGAGTTACAATGGCATTAAAGCGTCGCCGTGGCGAAGTTAAGATGTCTGAAGAATTCGATTTCGATTTATTCGAATCAATTATGCTAGGCGAAGGTGATCTATCCATTCGCACTTTGTATAACAAATATGCAGATCATGCTCTTGGTGCGGGAGATAAACCAGAACCTAAGAAAGCTGCTGCGGTCAAGAAAGCAATTGTCAAGGTCCATGGTGCCACTGTTATGGGTCATCTAGAAAAAGCCAAGAATGCTGCTGCCAAAAATGATCAAGATTCAGAAAGCAATCATTTTAACAATGCTAGAAATTCAGCAAAAACAGACACTATGAGTGCAACTGTTGGCAAGAATCGTTCTTCTATGCGTAAAGAAGAAGTCGATCTAGAAGAAGGTCGTATGAAAGATCTGGCGATGGACATGGAATCATTGTCACATGCAGATTTTAAAAGAAAACATAGAAGAACAAAGCAACAAATGCAAGATGCGTTAAAGTCTGAAGAACTAAAGGGCAATCAACATAAGATTGATGCCAATAAGAATGGTAAGGTTGACGGTCACGATTTTAAGATCCTTCGTAATCAGAAAAAAGCAAGATACCAGTAAGGAATATTAGATGGCAACTAAGGCGGTTCTAAAACTAACACAGGTTCATGGTGTGGTGAAAGTGCGTGGCACGGGATCCGCTACCATCGCGCTTGCCACCGATCTGAAGAAAACTTCAGAAACTCAATCTTCACCAAAGGCGAACATTCGTACTTTGCATTGGGCACTGGCAGTAGACACTACAGCAACAATTACCCGTAATAGCACAGTTCTATATTATTTGTCGGGTAGTGGTAAGATGGAATTCATGGGTTGGTCTGATAACGAAGAAAACGGTTCAGACATCGTTGTAGATTTCTCGTCAGGTACTGGTTCAGTAGTATTAGAACTTGCTAAGGTTTCTGGATATGGTTCGCAACAACATCAGAACCAAGGAGATCTAGGATAATGAAATTAATTACTGAAGTAAACGACAACGTTCGTTATATCACTGAAGAAAAAGACGGCAAGAAATCCCTCTTCATTGAAGGTGTTTTCTTACAATCAAATCTCAAGAATCGCAATGGGCGTATGTATCCTGCTGAGATTATGGAAAAAGAAGTTCAGCGTTATATGACGGAAGCAGTGGAGAACAAGAGAGCATTCGGCGAACTTGGTCACCCAGATGGTCCGTCAATCAACCTTGACCGTGTATCTCATATCGTTACCGAACTCTATAGAGATGGCGATAACTGGATGGGTAAGGCGAAGATCACTGATACTCCCATGGGAAATATTGCTCGTGGTCTGATTGAATCAGGTGGTCAACTTGGTGTTTCTTCAAGAGGACTTGGTACTCTGAAAGAGAATAGAGATGGAGTCCAGATCGTTCAAGACGATTTCCATCTTGCAACCGCAGCAGATATTGTTGCGGATCCTTCTGCTCCTGATGCTTTCGTAAGAGGGATTATGGAAAATAAAGAATGGGTGATTGTTAACGGTCTATGGACCGAACAAACAAATGACATGGCGAAAAAGGTCATCAAGAAGGCAAGCAAAAAGCAACTCGAAGAAGCAAAAATGGTAGTTTTTGAGAATTTCCTCAATAGACTTGCAAAGATTTAAAGTTTCTTTTTTATAAATAAAAGACTAAGTTCCGAAAATTAGGAGAAAAACATGACTGTAGAAAGAAAAATCAGAGAGTTGCTTGCTGGAAAGCAAGCGATTACTGAAGCTTCTGACGGTGATATGACCGCACCAAAGCAAGGTAATTCGGTCACATCTTCCTCAGAAAAGATGGGTGCCTCAAACGGTAAAGATACCTCAAAGGCATCTAAGTCAAATACATCGGGCGACCAAACTCAACCACGTCAAGGTTCTTCGGCAGATGCACCACACCAAGACCGTGATGGTGATGCTGACGAAAATCAGGGCGCAAAGGTTGCCGTAAACGCCAAGGATACTTCTTCGTCTTCAGGATCTGCATCTGGTCCAGGTGATGCCCCAAACTTTAAAACTGTTGCTGACCCAGCATCGGTTGTTAATCAATCGTCATCTAAGGGCAACGTTCATCAAGAAGAGTTTGAACCAGAAGATGATGATCTGATCGAAGACGATGATGATAGCGAAGATGAAGATGGTGAAGATCTTGAAGAAGATTTTTCAGCAGAACTCGCAACCCTCTTTGATGGTAACGAAAATCTGTCAGAAGAATTCCGTGGCAAGGCAGCATCGCTGTTCGAAGCAATGGTTTCTGCGTCTGTCAATGTTAAGATAACGGCGCTTGAAGAAGCACTTATCGAAGAAGCTTCTGACCTTATGGAAGAATTCAAGAGCGAACTTGTTGAGAAAGTCGATTCTTACCTAACTTATGTTGCTGAACAGTATATTGCTGAAAACGAACTCGCTGTTGAGAACGGTCTCCGTTCAGACATCACTGAATCGTTTATTTCAGGACTTAAGAATCTGTTTTCGGAACACTATATTGAGGTTCCTGAAGAGAAATATGATGTGCTTGGTGAAATGCAAGTCGAGATTGAAGAACTTCAATCTCGTGTGGACCAAACTATGACTGCAAATGTAGAACTGCATGCGGAAAATACTAAACTTCAAAGAGAAAGCGTACTTATCGCGGTTACCGAAGACCTCGCAAAAACCGACGCTGAGAAGTTTGCAAGTATTGTTGCTGATGTAGAATTCGAGAACGCAGAAATTTTCGAAGAAAAGTTGAATGTCATTAGAGAAAATTATTTCCCTAAAGCACAACCTACCACGGAAGAAAAGATGACTGACAGTCTTGGTGAGTCGACTGACTACAGTGCATCTCCGCTTATGGAGAAGTACTCAAAGGCACTAGACAGAATGTCGTCTCAAATCTAAATTAATATAAATAATAAGTTGAAATAAAAAACCCTACAAGGAGAAAAAAATGTTTCTTTCAGAATCTCTACAAAAGAAGTGGGAACCTGTCCTAAACCATGAAGGCATGGGACAAATTAAGGATTCCTACAAGCGTGCAGTTACTGCTGTCGTTCTCGAAAACCAACAAAAGGCTCTTCAAGAAGAAAAGACTGCGTTGTTCGAAACTCCTGCAAACGCAACTGGTGCTAATATCGATAACTACGATCCTATCCTCATCTCGCTCGTTCGTCGTGCGTTGCCAAACTTGATGGCATATGACGTTGCTGGTGTTCAACCAATGACTGGACCAGTTGGTCTTATCTTCGCAATGAAGTCGGCCTACAGCACCCAGTCGGGTACGGAAGCACTCTTCAACGAAGCAGACACAGACTTCTCTGGTACAGGAACCCATGCTGGTTCAAACCCAGTTGATGGCGCTTATACCACAGGTACTGGTGTTACTACTGCTGCTGGTGAAGCACTTGGCGAATCAGGTGGAACTGCTTTCAACGAAATGGCATTCTCAATCGAGAAGACAACCGTTACTGCTAAGACTCGTGCACTGAAGGCAGAATATACTGTTGAATTGGCACAGGATCTCAAGGCAATTCACGGTCTTGACGCTGAGTCAGAACTTTCGAACATCCTTTCGCAAGAAATTCTTTCTGAAATCAACCGCGAAGTTATCCGTACGATCTACAAAGTTGCTAAGCCAGGTGCTGCTTCGACAGCAACTGCTGGTACTTTCGATCTTGACGTTGACTCAAACGGTCGTTGGTCAGTAGAACGCTTCAAGGGTCTTCTGTTCAATATCGAACGCGATGCGAACGTTATTGCTCAAGATACTCGTCGCGGTAAAGGTAACTTCATCATCTGTTCGTCAGACGTTGCTGCTGCTCTTGCAATGGCAGGTATGCTTGATACTGGTGCTGCACTTTCTGGTTCACCAACTCTGAATGTTGACGATACAGGCAATACTTTTGCTGGTATTCTTAACGGTCGTTACAAAGTATACGTTGATCCTTACTCAGCAAATGCTGGCGCTGCATCGCAGTTCTACGTTGTTGGTTATAAGGGTGCGAATGCTTATGACGCAGGTATCTTCTATTGCCCATACGTTCCACTACAAATGGTTCGTGCAATCGATCCTGACACCTTCCAACCTAAAATTGGTTTCAAGACTCGCTACGGTATGATTGCTAACCCATTCGTTCTGCAGTCGAACGGTACAACTGACGCTGATACATTCACCGCCAACCGTAACCACTACTATCGTCGTGTTAAGGTTACTAACCTTATGTAATCAATACCTCTTCTCAGAAGAGAGGGTTGCAGAAACTGGGGGGAGCAGAAATGCTTCCCCCTTTTTCATTATAAATATACGTAACGGAGGAATCAATGGTAGTATCTACGACAACAAACATCACTGAAGGATCTTGGAGCAACTCGCAACCAAGCGATCTTGATTATCTGAAACCAAATGGTTTTAAGTTCCAGATTCATACGCTACCAAACGTATCATATTTCTGTCAAGCAGCAAATATTCCATCGTTCAGTATTGGATTTACAACAACCGAAACTCCTCTTTCTGCCTTGTTTAATCCAGGAGAGAAACCACAGTTTGGCGAACTTGCCATTCGGTTTCTCGTCCAAGAAAACATGGCAAATTACGTAGAACTATATAATTGGTTGACTGGACTTTCATTCCCAGAAAATCATGAACAATATATCAACTGGAATAAGTCTCAGTCATACAGATTTCCAGCAGTTCCAGAGAAACGACTTGGTGCAGTTGCCAACTTCTCAGACGCTGACTTCTTTATTTTAGATTCTGATAACAATCCAAACGTCAAGATTACCTATTATGATCTATTTCCTATTAGTCTCGAGGCACTAGACTTCGACATTTCTGGTGGTAATGTTGAGTATCTTGTGGGCGTTGCTGCTTTTAAATATAGATATTATACAATCGAGGCAGTATAAATCCCTTGACTTTTGTCAAAAGTTATAGTATAATTAAATTATTTTATTGTGAGGGTGTATGAAACTATCTGAAATTCAAGACATGTGGACAAAAGATGCTAAGGTCAACGAACTAGATCTTGGTAAATCTTCGATTCAAATCGCCGAACTGCATGCAAAATATCTTAACATCTTGTCTAATACCAAGTTGCAACTTCGTAAATGCGAGGGCGATTACTTGCGTCTTCGCCGCACCAAGTTTAAATACTATCGCGGTGAGATGACTCGCGAAGAACTAGAAGAACTTGGGTGGCATCAGTTTCAAGGATTAAAACCTCTAAAGAATGAGGTCGAAGATATTGTTAATTGCGACGAAGATATTATTCGTTGCGTCGATAAAGTCGAGTATATGAAAGCAATGCTCTACCAACTAGAGCAAATTATTCGTTCATTAAATGGTCGTGGTTGGGAAATCAAGAATGCCATCGAGTGGACAAAGTTTACTAACGGATTAATGTAGTGCCTGACTTAACAGTTACCAAGAAAGATGAAGTCTATTTGAATATCGAAAGCGATCCTTCGATTGCTTCCGAGTTGAACGACTACTTCACTTTCGACGTTCCTGACGCAAGATTCATGCCAACCTATAAAGCAAAAATGTGGGATGGTAAAGCACGAATGTTTAACATGTGGACCAAAGAACTTTACGTTGGTCTGCTTCCATACCTGAGAGAGTTTGCCGCAAGATCCGACTATGAAATGGATGTCAAAATGGATCCGATCGGCGATCCTGTTGATATTGAGTACCTAGAAGAATTCGCTGAGAGTCTGAACCTTACATCACAAGGCAATCCAATTCAGGCGAGAGAATATCAAATCGATGCAGTTAAGTATGCGATTCGCATTGGCAGAACTCTGCTGCTCTCTCCCACCGCATCAGGTAAATCGCTAATCATCTATCTACTCTTGAGGTATCACCAGAAGTTTAATCGCAAGCAGTTGGTCATTGTTCCCACAACGTCGCTGGTCGAGCAGATGTATGGCGACTTCGCTGATTATTCTCACAATGATGATACATGGCATGTTGCAAATAACTGCTCTAAAATTTACGCTGGTTTTGAGAAGTCGAACCAAGCAAACATCGTTATCTCAACATGGCAGTCAATTTACAAATTACCGAAAAAGTTTTTCGACGACTTTGATGTTATCTACGGCGACGAAGCACACTTGTTCAAGGCAAAGTCGCTGACATCAATCTTCAACAAATGCACCAAGACTAAGTTTCGCCTCGGAACTACTGGCACTCTCGATGGAACGAAGACTCATAAATTGATTCTCGAGGGTCTGTTCGGTAAGGTTCATCGGGTGATTACCACCAAAGAACTGATGGACAATAAAGATCTTGCTGATTTGAAAATCACCTGTCTCCTTCTAGACTATACTGATGAGACTAAAAAGGCAGTTAAAAATAATACATATCAAGAAGAAATGGACTGGTTGGTTAAGAACCACAAACGAAATGTCGTCATTCGTAATCTATCAGTGACACAAAAAGGCAACACGCTAGTTCTGTTTCAATTCGTAGAGAAACATGGTGATGTTTTATATAAAATGATTAAAGAAAAAGCAGAAACTTCTAGAAAAGTTTTCTTTGTTTATGGTGGAACAGATACAGCACATCGAGAACAGATTCGTTCTATTACTGAGACCGAAACTGATGCAATTATTGTTGCCTCCTACGGCACCTTTTCTACGGGAATAAATATACGTAACCTCCATAACGTAGTATTCGCCTCACCCTCTAAATCTCGCATTAGAAATCTTCAATCTATTGGTCGTGGATTAAGAAAGGGCAATCAGAAAGAACGTTGTAATCTTTTTGATATTGGTGACGATCTCTCTTGGAAGACCAAAAAGAATTATACGCTTAATCACATGGTCGAGCGTATTAAAATTTATAATGAAGAAGGTTTCAACTACAAAATTGTCAGGTTGGCAATTGATGACTGACTGTCTTTCCAAGGAGTAGTAAGCTACTTCATTAAATGGTTTATTTCATAGACGACATAGTCTTTATACCCTGAATGGGTGAACAAGTCAACAGTTTTCTTGAAGAAAAAGATTAAAAAAACCATTTACTTTGCAGTCTATTTGAGGTATAAAGGAGTTATATTAATGAGGGTAAATAATGGCAAAGACAAAAACTAACGTACATTACGTAAACAATAAAGAATTTCTTGCTGCCATAGTGGCGTATAGAGAAAAGGTTATTGCTTCCAAAGAAAACGGTACACCGAAACCTCGATGCCCGAACTATATCGGCGAGTGTTTTGTTAAGATCGCAAACCATCTCGCATATAAAGCAAACTTCATCAACTATACCTATCGAGAAGAGATGGTACTAGATGGTATTGAGAACTGCATTACATATGTTGACAACTTCGATCCTGCTAAATCCTCGAATCCTTTTGCTTACTTTACTCAGATTACATACTATGCTTTTCTGCGTCGAATCCAGAAAGAGAAGAAATATATGGCGACCAAGTATCGCTATATTCAGAATCTAGATATTAACAGCATCATTACCGAAGACGCAGATGGTTCTGAGCATACCAATGAGTTTATCAATTATCTTCGTAAGCAAATCGATGATTCGTATGATAGTTCTATAGAGAACCAACCACCAAAGAATCCTATGCCAAAACGTAGACCAAAATATTTTGACAAAAAAGAAGAAAAAAACCTTGACCTTTGACGTTAATTGAGGTATAGTTGTTTTAGTATTAATGTTATGGAGGTTTATATGAGTAAGTTTTCTAAATGGGTTTCTGAGAATACTACTGGTCTTTTGTTCGCTGCTGGTCTGGGTATTCCACTTCTTCTTCTCTTGTTTATGGTTGCACGACACGAGAATAAAGTAACACAAGTTACACGTCAAAATCCTGGATGTATCTACCTTGAGTCAAGTCGACTTGGTGTTGATCAACACTACATGCTCTGTGATGGTCGAATCAATCTTGTGCATCTTGCTGGAGACGATGAATTGCCAGCACCTGAAGCTGTCGATGTAATCCAGAATGCAGTTGAACCTACACCTGTCGCCACCACCCCTGCTAAGTGAGAATATTATGATTATCGAAACACAAATTCTCCATAATGATATGGATGCAGATTCAGATCGTGGTGTTGGGCAAAGTTCTCTGAATAGCAATATCTACATCGCAATCGATGGCGCATCACCTTCTGAGAAGGTAAAGGTGCGCGAAATCCTTGATCAATTTTATCGTGATATTAAGGTTGCGATTCGTACTGTATGAAAATTGCATTAATTACCGACACTCACTTCGGGGCACGATCGGATTCAATTCCGTTTGATAACTTCTTTAATAAGTTCTATACAGAAGTTTTCTTTCCTCATCTTGAGCGTGAACAGATTAAGACAATCATCCATCTTGGTGACGTCTTTGATCGTCGGAAATACATCAATTTTAATACGCTGAAGAAGTGTCGTGAGTATTTCTTCGATCGAACTGTTGATCTTGGTATCGACGTTCACATGATTGCAGGAAACCACGACACATTCTTTAAGAACACCAATGAAGTCAATGCACTTGATTTGTTGCTGCGCGAATATCCCAACGTAATTACCTATTCTGAAACAGAAAATATTATCGTTGATGGTAAAAACCTACTACTAGTTCCTTGGATTTGTTCGGGTAACTATGATCAGACTATGGAGATTGTTAATGCCTCACCTGCACAAGCCGTATTTGGACACTTTGAATTTGCAGGTTTCCAAATGTATCGTGGGCATACGAATGACCATGGAATGGATACAAAACATTTTGATAGATTTCCTCTCGTTTGTTCTGGTCATTTTCACCATCGCAGTCGGACTGGTAACATTCTGTATCTTGGTAATACCTATGAGTTTACTTGGTCTGATTATAATGACCCTAGAGGGTATCACCTATATGACACGGAAACTAACGAGGTAGAATTCTTTGAGAACCCCAATCGGATCTTCCATAAAATCTATTATGACGACACTACTGACGATCCTAGTTTGCTTGATGTTAGTGCACTTGTTGGGTGTTGTGTTCGATTAGTTGTTGTTAAGAAAACTGACTTCTATAAGTTTGATCGGTTCGTAGATAAACTCTATGACTGTAATCTTCTCGAACTAAAGATTATTGAAGACTTCTCCGAGTTTGAAACCGAAGCAATGGGTGAAGAAGAATTTAATGTCGAGGATACTATGACTGTTCTATCTGATTTCGTCGATACTATTTCTACCGATCTAGAAAAGACTAGAATCAAATCTATTCTACAAACTCTCTATGTTGAGGCACAGAACGTTACTGTATGATTAATTTTAATACTATTCGATGGAAAAATATGCTGTCGACGGGCAACCAGTTTACAGAAATTAAATTGGATCGGTCACCTAGCACTCTGATCGTAGGAGAAAATGGTGGTGGTAAATCGACTATGCTCGATGCACTTTGCTTTGCTCTCTTCAATAAACCATTTCGCAACATCAACAAACCACAGTTGATCAACTCCATCAACAAGAAGAACTTGCTGGTCGAAATTGAATTCCAAACTGGTCGTAAGTTATATAAGATTGTGCGTGGTATTCGTCCGAATATCTTTGAGATTTATGTAGATGGCGAACTTATTAATCAAGACGCTGCTGCTCGTGACTACCAGAAGTATCTCGAAGAATCAATTCTTAAGATGAATTATAAGTCGTTCACACAGATTGTTATTCTAGGAAGCGCATCCTTTACTCCATTCATGCAACTTCCTGCGTTTACTCGTCGTGAAATCATTGAAGACATTCTTGACATTCAGATCTTTACTACGATGAATAGTGTCTTGAAAGACAAAATCATTGAGATTAAGGATAAGTTGACTGCCGCAGATAGTCGCCTCGAGGTTCTAAAGCAAAAGGCAACTCTACAGAAAGAATATGTTGACACTCTCGAGACAAATAAGGAGAAACGATCAGATGAAATTCAGTCTCGTATTGACGATGGCGAACTTGCCATCGCGAACTTCCAGAGTCTTGTTACTACGCTCTTCGGCGAAAAGGTTGCGCATGAAGATGCCAAGGCAGCACTTGGAGACCTCGCTACAAAACAAAAGAAACTCGATTCTTTCAAAACCAAATTTTCCACCCAACTCCGAGATCTCAAAAAAGAGGTTTCGTTCTATAATGAGACAGACGAGTGTCCGACGTGTCAGCAAGGCATTGCTCACGATCATAAAGAAACCATCGTATCATCCAGACAAGAGAAAATCCAAGAACTCTCTTCAGGAATGGAGAAACTCCAGGAAGAATTTACGAAACTTGGAGAACTTATCACGGAAAATGAGACTCTCTCCGAACAAATTTCTGGGTTGAATACAGAGATTATCACTCATAACAATGAGATTATTGTTCAACAGAGATTGATTCAGGCACTCAATTTGGAACTGAATGATATCACTACTAAGACTGCAGACATTGATGGTGAGAAAGATAAACTAAAGGCATTCGCCAAGGATGTTCTTGCTCAGAATTCCGAAAAGGCAACCCTGAATGAAGAAAAGCATTACATGGACGCTGTGTCGACGCTTCTCAAGGACACTGGTATTAAGACTAAAATTATTCGGCAATATCTTCCAGTTATCAATAAATTGGTGAATAAATATCTAACTGCAATGGACTTCTTTGTTCAGTTTAATCTAGATGAAAAGTTTGACGAAACGATTAAGTCTCGTCACCGTGATGACTTTAGTTATGCATCGTTCAGTGAAGGTGAGAAGCAGAGAATTGATCTGGCGCTGCTGTTTACTTGGCGCACAATCGCAAAGATGAAGAACAGCGTTGCGACTAACCTGCTGATTCTTGACGAAGTGTTTGATAGTTCTCTAGATAACAATGGAACTGATTACGTTATGGCATTACTAGATACTCTTGGTGAAGAAACGAATACGTTTGTTATTAGTCACAAAGGCGACCAACTGTTCGATAAGTTCCGCAGTTTGATTAAGTTCGAGAAGAAAAACAATTATAGTGAAATGGTAACATGATTAACCGCCCATACATAGAATATTATGTAACGTTACATTGTAATCTTAAATGTGCAAACTGTTCGGTTGGATCACCATTTATTGACGAATGGTTTAGTGATTATGATAGTTTTGTTAAAGATGTAGAACAACTTTCTAAGTATGTTCATGCTGGTGTTTTTCGCATCATTGGTGGAGAACCTACTTTAAATCCAGAAATTATTAAATATTTAAAATATATTAAACAAACTTTTATTGCAGATAAAACAGCAGTTGCGACAAACGGCATTAATTTGATTTCACAACCGAAAGAATTTTGGGAATATTGTGACATTATACATCTTAGTATCTATGAAAATACAAAAATTAACTATGACAAGATACTGAATTTCTTAGACAGTAATGAATATCGTTACATGATTGTAACTGATACTGGTGCATTAAACATTGCTAAGATAGCAACTAAAGTTCCAACAAATAATCCTGATAGAAACAAAGAATTTAGAGTATTAGATCAATATACTGAACAGTCTCCTGAAGAATCACAAAAAGTTTATTCAGCATGCGATATGCATCACTGGTGTCATACGTTTAAAGATGGTAAATACTATAGATGTTCACACTCACTTCATAAAAATAGGTATTACAATAGCATAGGAGTTCCCCTTCCTTATGATTTACTTGAAACTGATGGTATAAATATTGATGAGAACTTTGTAGAAACATATACCTCTCGCGAGAAAAGTAAAATCATTAGTATGGATGTTTGTAGATTTTGCAAGGGATACGGTATCGAAGGTATAAATGAACCACACAGACAGATGTCTGCGCAAGAAATTAAATCTAAAAAAGTAGCGAAAGTAGCATAATGGAACTGTTGAAAATTAGTGATCCTCTGTTAAGAGAGATTCCCGTTGAATTTGATTTTGAAAAACAGAATGCACAGGAACTTGCTGATGCTCTGTGGGCGAAGTGCCGAGAACTGAAGGGACTTGGTCTATCTGCTAACCAAGTTGGTATAGACGCAAAAGTTTTTGTTATGGGAACTGACGAAACAAACAGAAAGAATCTGTTCAATCCAACTATTGTCTCTCTTTCTGACAAAAAGAATACTGCCACTGAGGGTTGTCTGAGTCTTCCAGGTATGTGGGTGAACATTCGCCGACCAGAGGAAGTTACAATTTCGTATCGTAATATTCAAGGTGAGTATGTTGTTGAGCAACTTGCTGGTCTAGAGGCAAGAATCGCTCTCCATGAATACGACCATATGATTGGTATGAATTTTTTGGATAGAGCATCAAAACTAAAGCGTGAAATGGCAATCAAATCTCTAGAAAAACGAGCAAAAAGGTATATTCAGAAAAATGTCCGACAAAACGTATGATTTTGGATTCACGTTTGAAGATCCAACCGAAACCGTAATTCATGTTCAACAACCAGCATCTGTTGATACTGCTGGACAAGATGAGATTATGGCAAAACTGTCAGAACTCTCTGCTAAACTCGCGGGTACAGATGCAACTGGAATTGTTGCTGAACATAAGGCGCTACTACAACAAGAAGTTTCATCAAAGTTGAGAGAAGTCGAGGATATGATCTTGCCTCTACTTTATAATTTAAAGAAAAATCCTGAGCGCGATTACATACATTGGCCAGGAGTAACAAGGACCAAAACAATTGACACACAAATTGATAAGATCACAGCGATCACGAGATATTATGAACGACTCTGACACCTTCGCTCATAAACAAAAGTTTTTTGCTGAACCTGCTGCAAAGATTTTTAATTTTTACCTTTGCGGTGAGATTAAAGAGGCGGAAGAATATATTGAATGGTTTCAAATTCTTCGTTCAGTTGGTGAAACCGATATCGTTTATATCCGCATTAACAGCGAAGGTGGAGATCTGTTCTCCGCTCTGCAGTTGGTTCGTGCGATTCAAGAATCCTCTGCTACGATTATCTGTTCAGTAGAAGGAATTTGTATGAGTGCTGCCACTCTTATCTTCCTGACTGCGGATCAGTTTGAACTTTCTGACCATACCATGTTTATGTTCCACAATTACTCGAGTGGAACAATTGGTAAGGGTGGCGAAATGTATGACCAGATTACGCACTTTCGCGCATGGTCTGAGAAGTTATTTGCCTCTTTCTATAAAGATTTCTTAACCGAAGCAGAGATTAAGTCGATGCTGGATAACAAGGACATCTGGTTGGATGCTGAAGAGGTTGCTAAACGTCTAGCACACCGAATCAAAAGTCAAGAAACTCCTGAGAAAAAAACTAGAAAAAAGACATCTTCTACAACATAAATAGGCTTGACTTTTCTAAAAAAATCAGGTATACTGTTTGTATGATAAATTTTAAAGATTATATCGCTGAGTCTAAAGAGGGTGCTGGTCTGACCATTTGGGATATTGACGAGACCCTCTTTAACACTAAAGCGCAAATCCATGTCGTCAAAGACGGCAAACTGGTAAAGAAACTTTCCAACACTGAGTATAATACATACACTCGGAAACCTGGAGAGACCTACGACTTCGTTGAATTCAAAGACGCGAAACATTTCCGCGACACCTCAGAGCCTATCGCTCGAGCAATCGCGAAGGCGAAAGCAATCCACAAAAACATTAAGAATCGTGTTGGTAGTAAGATGATTATCATCACTGCTCGCTCAGACTTCGATGACCGCGAAACTTTCCTAGACACTTTCCGTCAACAGGGAATTGACATTGATGATGTGCACGTTCATCGTTCGGGTAATCTCGATGCACCCAACTCTGCTGCGGGTAAGAAAATCGTTATCAAACAGTATCTCGAAACGGGTAAATACGCTCGTGTCCGTCTGTTCGATGATGCAATCTCAAATCTAGATATGCTACTAGGTTTAAAGACTGAATATCCTGATATTGATTTTGAAGCATACCTTGCACATCATGATGGAACGATGACAAGATATCGTAAATAAGGGCTTGACTTCTGGTACGTTTTGGGGTAGAATGGAATAATAAGAAAGGAAACTGAATATGCTTAATTATACTCTTACCATTCGCAATGCTAAAACCAACAGGGTTCTTCGTAAGATTGAATACAAAGGTCACAGCGGAAATGCTATGATGGATGAATGCTTCTACTGGAGGCAGCATTATCGGAATAAAGGAATTAAGATTATCAACGAATGGTAATCAATGGTAACAATAAGAAAGGTAATTCAAAATGATTAAGTCTGTTGTTGTAAGTTTGGTTGCTCTGAGTGTTGCGTTTGTTCCTGTTGCTGCTGAGGCACGCAACCGCGATGGAAATGGTTGGGAACAACGCAGGGATGACCGCCAGCATAAACGTTCGCGCATTAGCACTGGTGAGGCAATCGCCATCGGTGTAGGCGCATTCATTCTTGGCGCTGCTGCTAGTCGTAAACAACCTGTTGACCGCGAAGTCTATGACCGCGAATATGACTATCACTATCGTCGTCAGCAAGAGCGTACCTGCTACGAAGAATATCAACCGCTGTATAATCGCCGAGGTGAAGTCGTGCACTATACTAAAGTTACGACCTGTTATTAATTTTCAAGAATCTCAAATTAAGTGTTGACTTTTATCTCATTTTGGGGTAGAATGGAATATAAATTGATGATGAGGTTTTGTGATGTCCGTTTCTAACTCTGAAAAGTCCATTCTCGCTAAGCTCCTTGCTTCTGAGAATATCCGCATTGAGCACCAGAAGGTTGCAACCGCAGCGTTCAACCTTCAAGACCGTGCGTTGATCCTTCCTATCTGGAAGGAAATGTCTGCTGACCTCTACGACCTGCTTATCGGTCACGAAATCGGTCATGCTCTCTACACTCCTGCCGAGGGATGGCATGATGCTATCACCGACGGTGGCAACGGCATCAAGTCGTTCCTGAACATCCTTGAAGATGCTCGTATCGAGCGCAAGGTTAAGGACAAGTATCCTGGTATCCGCAAGAATTTCTTCGCTGGTTACAAGGAATTGTTTGAGCGTAACTTCTTCGGCGTTGAAGGTCGCGACCTCGATACACTTCGCTTCATTGACCGTGTTAACCTTTATTACAAGGTTGGTGCTTTCCTGAACATTCAGTTCTCGGAAGACGAGAAAGCAATCCTGCATCGTATCGACGTTCTAGAAACTTGGGATGATGTATCGGCGCTGGCAACCGAACTCTACGGTCTTGCTAAGACGGAACAGACTCCTGAAGAAACTGCCTTTGATGAGTTGATGGATCAACTCGGTGGCATGATGGGTGATGAGTTCGACATGGATTCTCTTTCCTCTGCTCCCACCGAAACCTCTGATGGTGAGTCTGATGGTGATTCTGAAGAAACCGATGACACACAAGATGGCGAAGGTCAATCTGGTGGACAGTCGGAAGAAACTGAAGAAGAAAGCACCACCTCTGAAACTGATGATGATGAATCTGGTGAAAATGGCGACGATCAAGATTATGATTCGCGCAACCCAGATGGGTCAAAAGGTTTCCAAGAAGAACCATATTACAACGAAAATCCTATCGCCGAGACCGACGAAAACTTCCGCAATAGTGAAGACGAACTGATCGATGATAAGTCGCGTCCATATGTCTATGGCAACCTGACGATGGTAAAACCTTCTGACTATATTATTCCAATGAAAAGAGTGATTGATAGCATCAAGATTACTGTTCGTGATGGTTACAACATGGTTGAATCTGAACCTGATGCAACTAAAGTTTACAATGAATTTCGTGCAAACAACCAAAAATATATCAACCTGATGGTTCAAGAATTCGAAATGCGTCGTAAGGCATCTGAGTTTGCTCGTGCGACTGTTGCTAAGACTGGTCGTCTTGACACTGATCGTTTGTGGGCGCATAAGATCAGCGAAGATCTGTTCGCTCGTCACACGATTATGCCTAACGGTAAGAACCACGGTATGCTTATGTTCCTCGACATGTCTGGTTCTATGGACATGAACATGAAAGGTACGATCGAGCAGATGGTTACGCTGGCGATGTTCTGCCGCAAGGTGCGCATCCCAATGGAAGTTTATGGATTTATAAATAATCAGTTTGCTAAAACTGCATTCCCTGAATACAATCGCGAACATCGTGAAATTACCACTGGTGAAAACAAGAATGATATCCAGATTGCTGATTCAAATTTCTTCTTATATCAGTTCCTCGATGGCAGTTGCTCTAGTGCACAGTTTAATAATGCTGTAAAAGAGTTACTGCATCTTGGTCATGCATATGATAATCGTCGTATGTATGGTAACTATAACAATGTCACTTACAGATACCCTGATCACTTCGGTCTTGGTTCGACTCCTCTCGAGGAATCAGTTATTGTTGCTCGTTCGATTGCTGAGCAGTTCCGCTCGAAGCATCGCCTAGAAGTTTTGTCCACCGTGTTCCTGACTGATGGCGACGGTGACAATAACTTCAGCACCAATACCCATAACTACTACGGTAATAGCAATCTGACCATTGAAGATGCAAAGACTCGTAAGTCGGTTACGGTAAAGTACGACCGTGATAAGGGTATGCGTTCTGCCTACTCAAATGCACTGCTCGAACTCTACGGTCAGGTGACTGGTTCGCGAGTGATCAACTTCTTCATCGTGGGATATAGCGAAAAGCATACTGCTCGTCGTATGCTCGGTGATGACTCTAACTTCGACACCAAGTGGAAGACAGAATGGGTTAAGGATCGTGTGTTCACTCTCGACAACCACGGTGGGTTCCACAATCGCTTCCTCGTTCCAGGTGGCAAGAACCTGCAGATCGGTACTGACACTCTGACTGTTGATAGTGAGAATACAAAGCAAATCTTCCAAGCATTCAAGAAAATGCAAAACGGAAAGCAAGCAAACCGTGTTCTGCTGACCAAAATGATTCGGGCAGTCGCCTAATGTTCGGAGGAAAGTCTATGTTAGAGTGGTTACGGGAGAAGTCTATGTTAGAGTGGTTACGGGAGAAGTCTATGTTAGAATTTATTGGATTAATCGCGGTTTTGGTCTTAGCATTTTATGTGTTGGGTGCAGCGTTTTTGATTGCGCTTTCGCTGTGGCCTCTATGGATAATCTTATATCTTTTTTACATATATCGCAAGAATAGGGCTTGACTTTATCGCAGTTTTGGGGTATACTGTGTATATAATTTGAAAAGGAAAATTTTATTATGGTTGATTTCCCCTCTGAACTTGAAACTCTCGTCCTCCTTAAATGGTCGCGTGATGAAAATGGTGTCCTTCGTGCTGTTTATCCCAACGGTGCTGGGTTTATTCTTCTTCTTGATGAAACCGTTGAATATTATGACTTCTGCAATGATGGTACTTATGAATTGTCTGAACGTCGTGAATTGACGCTTCTTTCTTGAAAAAACTGTTGACTTTACCGCAAAATTGCGGTAGAATGTATTATATTATGATGATGTGAGGATGATGAATATGATTATGAACCGTGAAGCACTGCTTGAAAAACTCTCCAACTCCAACAGCAAAAATGGGATTTTCCTTAAGAAGGAAATCGTCGCTGCTGCCCGTGACCTCGGTCAGAAGATTCCTTTCTGGTTGCTAAACATGACCGAGCACCGCATCGGTCGTGGTAAGTACGATCTGTCACCTCTGATGTCAGGTAACGTTATCCCGATGCCTGTTCGCGAACCAGCGAAGATTGTTATCGCTCCTAAGTTAGAAGTTCTCATTGAGAATCTTGTTCCCTCGGTCGACAAGACCTATGTCCCGTTTGGTTTCTATAAGGATCTAATCAAGATTCTGAACGCTGGTGTGTTCTACCCGACGTTCGTTTCTGGTCTGTCTGGTAACGGTAAGACCACCATGATTGAACAGGCATGCGCTAAGTTGAAGCGTGAATGCATTCGTGTTAACATCTCTATCGAAACTGACGAAGACGATCTGATCGGTGGTAACACTCTGATCGACGGTAACGTTGTCTACCGCGAAGGTCCAGTTCTGACCGCCATGAAGCGTGGTGCTATCCTCATCCTTGACGAAATCGACCGTGGTTCGAACAAGATGATGTGCCTTCAAGCAATCCTTGAGGGTAAACCTTATTTCAATAAGAAAACTGGCGAGACGATTTACCCCAAGGCAGGGTTCAACGTCATCGCCACTGCTAACACCAAGGGTCGTGGTTCTGACGATGGCAAGTTTATGTCTGCCCAAATCCTCGACGATGCTTTCCTTGAGCGTTTTGCCATCACTGTTGAGCAGGAATATCCTTCCGCCAAGATCGAAAAGAAGATCGTGATGAATAAGATGGAAAAGGCAGGAAAGGTTGACGAAGAATTCGCTGACAAACTGACCACGTGGGCAGAAATCATCCGTAAGACTTTCTATGACGGTGGTGTCGACGAACTAGTTTCCACTCGTCGTCTTGAGCACATCGTCAATGCCTTCGCGATGTTCGGCGACCGTTCTAAGGCAATCCAGTTGTGCGTCAACCGTTTCGACGCTGACACCAAGGCAGCATTCCTCGACCTCTATAGCAAGGTTGATGTGAATGCGGACTCTGTCGCTGAACCGACAGACAACAATGATTCCTATTTTGATCAAACTGAAGAAATGCCATTTTAAGGAGAAAACATGACAATTAAGTATAAGTATAATGAGGGTGATTTCCTACGGGAGATCACCGACTATATAAACTCCACATACAATGAACACTACTCTCAGAATAAGTTTCAGGCAACTGAATTTATTATCGACGGTGGTCATGGTGAGGGGTTTACTATTGGCAACATCATGAAGTATGCCCAGCGTTACGGTAATAAAGGAACTCCTGATGACTGGCGTAAAGATCTTATGAAAGTTATTCATTACGCGATTATTGCTCTGCATGTGCATGATAAAGAATATGAAGAAGATTCGATAACCGATCTAATCATTAATAATGACAACTTTACTACTATGGGAAGTACAACAAATACCTTGACTTTCTTTAACAATGATAGTATAACCAATGGTGGTACTATTACATTACCATCTCTTAAAACCTCTCTGAATACTAAGGACTAATATATTATGAAGATCTCTAACGAAACTCTCGCAGTTCTAAAGAACTTTGCCTCGATTAATACGAACATTGTCGTTCGTGCAGGTTCTGTTCTTGCGACTGTAAGTGAAGGTAAGAACATTCTGACTCTTGCCACTGTATCTGAATCATTCCCTCGCGAATTCGCAGTGTATGATCTCCCCAATCTCCTCGCTCTTCTCAGCATCTGGGACGAGCAAGATATCGAGTTTGAAGAGTCGAGCATGTTCCTTCGCAAGGACAAGTCAGAATTCGAGTATGGTTACGCTGATCCCTCGGTTGTTACCGCTGCTCCCTATAAGACTCTCGAGATCGATCCGTTCTTCACCTTCAAGATGACTTCTTCTGAGATCGGTATGGTTCAGAAGGCAGCGTCTATTCTTTCTGCCCCAACCATGAGCGTTGTCTCTAAGGGTGGTAAGGTGACTCTGACTGTTAGTGACCCTGCCAATCCTCGTGCGAATGCATTCCGTCGCGAACTTGACAATAATGCAGAAGGTGACTTTGATTGCCGACTGAAGGTTGAGAATCTGAAGGTTATTGCTGACGACTATGAGGTAACTCTCGGAAAGAAGAAGGCAATGCACTTTAACAACCTGTCCAAGAAGTTGGAATACTGGTTGGCAATGGAACCCTCGTCGGTCGTATAAGGATAAGAACATGCAAAAATTAGAAATTACTTTCAATGCGCGAGTTCCATATGATGCTGATGAAACTGGTCGAGCAACCTCTATTGAATTTACTACGGGTAGTGTCGATGAAGTCATCCGTCAGTTTAATAAGTTCCTGATTCTCAATGATTGGGATGTTCAAGTGGAGAATCCAAGTGCATGATAATCTACCAACAGTTGTTCCGAGTGTAGTCTTCAAGACTCGCGTTCGAGACGAATCCATCGATGGCGATAATCCTTATCGCTGGGAAGATGTGACATCGTTTGATTTGTTCGCAGGTAAACGTGTTATCCTATTCTCGCTTCCTGGAGCATTTACTCCTACTTGTTCGACGATGCAACTTCCTGGATTTGACGAACTGGCGATGAGTTTTTACTCTCATGGTATCGACGAGATCTACTGCCTGTCGGTCAATGATTCTTTCGTGATGAATAAGTGGGCAGAGTCGCAAAACCTTGAGTATGTCAAGGTTATCCCTGATGGTTCTGCAGAGTTTACTTCTGGTATGAACATGGAAGTTTATAAGGACAATCTTGGTTTTGGTATTCGTTCTTGGCGTTATGCAGTTGTCGTAGACAACGGTAAGATCGAGAAGTGGTTTATCGAACCTGGGAAGGAAGATAACTGTGAGACTGATCCGTATGGAGAGACTGATCCATACACTATCTTGCATTGGTTGCAATCGAATAGTTAGTCAAACTTCGCTGAGGGTGATGTCTGCTGCTGCGAAGAGCGTCATCGATGAGGCATCACCCACCTTTTATTATGGAGATTATTATGAGCAATGCGCAGTTTCTCTGGGTCGAGAAGTATCGTCCTCGTAAATTGGACGACTGCATCCTTCCAGATGCACAATTAAATACCTTCCGCCAGTTTGTTGAATCTGGCGAAATTCCTAACATGCTTCTCTGTGGTTCTGCGGGTGTTGGTAAGACTACCATCGCTCGCGCAGTCTGTGAAGAACTTGGATGTGATTATCTAATTATCAATGGTTCTGATGATAGAAATATTGATACTCTACGTACAAAGATTACAGAGTTTGCTGCGTCGGTTTCATTTAATGGTAAACCCAAGATCGTAATTCTTGATGAGGCAGATTACCTCAATCCAAATTCAACACAACCTGCGCTTCGTGCGTTCATCGAACAATACTCGAATAACTGTCGATTTATCTTCACCTGTAACTTTAAGGATAAGATTATTTCTCCACTGCATAGTCGGTGTGCAGTTATCGAATTTAAACTTACCAAGGCAGATCGTCCGAAAATGGCAGGTCGTTTCATGAAACGATTGACTGACATTCTTCGTGGAGAGAATGTTACCTTTGATGAGAAGGTGGTTGCTCATGTTCTCAAGAAGCATTTTCCTGATTATCGTCGCGTCCTAAACGAACTTCAACGTTATAGTGTCGGTGGCACTATTGATGAGGGTGTTCTCATTAGCAATAAAGATCTTGATATGAAAAGTCTGTTGACTTATCTTCAAGGCAAAGATTGGGCGAAGATGCGCTCATGGGTCGTTGATAATATGGACAATGATCCCAATGCTATCATTCGCAAGATCTATGATGTGTACCTTGATGAGTTTAAAAATATCCCTGTTATCATTCTTCTTCTTGCAGACTATCAATACAAGGCAGCATTTGCAGTCGATCAGGAAATCAATCTGGTTGCATGTTTGACTGACATCATGGCGACTGCGGTGTGGAAATGACAGAAGCAATCCTAGAAGGTTTGGGTGCACCTACTAAGATTTACAATTCAGAAGATTATGTTGAAAAGATATCTAAGATAAGTCCATTTGAGTTTGTCAAGAATATCAATCAACAAAAAAATCTTATTGTAGACGAAAGATCGGAGAAACAATACACCCCATATATCATTAATCGAGCACTTTCATTAAATCGCGAGACTATTATTCAAGCGAATGAGATGAATTGTCGTCCCCACCTCGATAATGCTCTACAGAATGCGTTTCTTATAAATACTATACGGGCAAAAAACCGTTGGGATAAGTGGTTAAAGACCGAAAAGAATGCTGATGTAGAGTTGATCAAAGAGTATTATGGTTATAGCAATGAAAAAGCACGCCAAGTACTTGCAATTCTCTCTGAAGAACAAAAACAATACATAAAAGAGAAATTGTATAAAGGTGGTACTAAATGACTGATGATTTTTTTGACATTAACTTTCCTGGGTATGCTCCACTAGAGATAACTCTTAAAACTCCAGATGATTTTCTAAAGGTTCGCGAAACTCTTTCGCGTATTGGTGTAGCATCACGCAAGGAAAAGACTCTTTTCCAGTCCTGCCATATTCTACATAAACAAGGTAGATACTTCATTGTTCACTTTAAGGAACTTTTTGCTCTAGATGGCAAGGGTGCTGACTTTAGCGACAATGATCTAGAACGTAGAAACACCATTGCCAAGTTGCTTGGTGATTGGGGTCTGGTAGACATTAAGAATCCAGAACTGCACGAAAATCTTGCACCACTAAATCAAATTAAGATTATCGCTCACAAAGAAAAGGGTGAGTGGGAACTGGTCCAAAAATATAATATTGGAACAAAAAGGTAATTTTGTATATGCCAATGAATACGGGCAAAAAATACAAATCCGTATTCATATCAGACTTACATCTTGGGTCCAAGCATTGCAACTCTGATGCTCTGTTAGAATTTCTATCTATGATTCGAACTGAAAAGTTGTATCTTGTCGGAGATATTGTCGATGTGTGGCGACTCAAAAAGAAATGGTATTGGCCAAAAATACACAACCAAATTGTCAGAAAAATACTCAAGATGTCAGAAAAGACAGAAGTAATATATGTCACTGGTAATCATGATGAAATTTTTAGATCGTTCCCAGATATATCAATTGGTAGAATCCAAGTAGAACATAGATGTGTTCATGTTGGAGTAGATGGTAAACGCTATTTGGTAGTGCATGGTGATCTCTTCGATAACTTGATGCGAACAAAGACTGGTCGAGTCATTATGCATCTTGGAGACTTTGCATATGACTCTCTGCTCTATGTCAATAAGATTATTAATGCATCAAGAAGACTGCTCGGGATGCAACCATGGAGTTTAGCAAAGTATTTAAAGCGTAAAGCAAAACTTGCTGCTAATTATATTGGTGAGTTCGAAAAAGAAATGTCTTACTATTGTAAACGCAAGGGTTACGATGGAGTTATCTGCGGACATATTCATCATGCGGAAATTACACAATATGATGAGATTGTTTACATGAACGATGGTGACTGGTGTGAGAGTTGCACCGCTCTTGTAGAAAATTATGATGGAACATGGGAAATACTTAAAAAATAATTTTCCCTTCTTTTAAAAATATAATATAAATAGAGAGTGCCATGCTTCGGATGGCACACTTTTTTAATCTCGCTTAATAGGAGAACAATTATGAAATTTAATACAACTAATCTAGCAGACTTCGACCGTTATTTCGTCGGCGCTGATCGCGTCATGAAGAGATTGGCAGACATCGCTGATCAATCGACGCTAATGATGCCAATTAAATACCCCCCATACAATATCAAGAAAGTCGATGAAGATCGATACGTAATCGAACTGGCAGTTGCTGGTTTCGGTAAGTCGGAGATTGATATTCAATTGCAAGAGGGTCTGTTGAGTATTCACGGAAAATGTGAGTCATCGGAGTCTACTGAATATCTCTACAAGGGAATTGCCGAGCGAGGATTCAAACGTGAATTCACTCTCGCCGACAATGTTGAAGTAAAGAGTTCTTCTCTGGTTAATGGTATGCTGAAGATTTTTCTTGAAGCATTTATTCCAGAAGAAAAGAAAGCAAAGAAAATCGACATCACCGATGAGGAAAATGAGTATCCGTCGCAAGCTGCCGAATTCTTAGCAGAAGGTAAAACTAAGTAATCTTAATTTAAATAATGAAGGTATAAAGTATGTCCAATGTCAAGTGTGTTAAGTTGATCAGTGGGGATGAAATCATTGCAGATGTTTCTGAGTTTGATGATGGAAACCTTGTTGTTCTCAGTAAACCCCTGTTAATTATGATGGTTCCCCAAGGTCAAAATAACCAGTTTGGCATTGGACTTGCTCCATTCTGCGCATATGCTAAGGACAGTATTGTCCCGATCCGTGGTGGCGCAATTGTTTCAATTTTCGACCCAGAAGTGGGCATGCTCAATGAGTATAATTCTCGGTATGGTTCGGGTCTGGTAATTCCAGAAAGTAAACTTATTGTATGACACAATCAAACATAGACCCGTATATTTACCGTATTAAATCAGTTACCAAAGTTGTAGATGGCGACACTATTGACGCTGATATCGACCTTGGTTTTGATATTTCCCTTACTAAAAGAATTCGTCTTGCAGGTATTGATACTCCAGAAAGTCGAACAACAAATCTCAAAGAAAAAGCATTGGGACTTGAGTCTAAAGAGTGGATGAAGAAAACTCTTGCAAATGCTAAAGATATTCTGATCAAAACTGAGTTACCAGATAGTACAGAGAAATATGGTCGTATCATTGGTCATCTATTCATCAACGGTCAAGAGACTTCATTGAATAACCAGATGATTGATGAGGGATATGCTCTTGCGTATGATGGGGGTACAAAGGATATGGATTTAGAATTACTATTATCAAGAAGAAAGAAATAATAATCCCTTTACTTTTGTTATGTTTTATAGTATAGTAGTATTTGATAATGAGGGATTTACATGAAATTTTATACATGCGCACACCAGTATGGTTCCAAGGTTTTAGTCCGTGGAGTACATAATGGTGTGCGTTTTACTACGAGGGCAGAGTTCTCCCCGACTTTATATGTGAAGTCAAAAGAACCCAGTAAGTTTAAGTCTCTATACGGAGAGGACTTACAACCTGTAGAATTTGCCAATAACAATGAAGCAAAAGAATTTGTCCAGACATATGGTCAAGTAGAGAACTTCCCGATCTATGGTCAAACTAATTATGGGTATCAATATATTACCCATACATATCCTGGAGAAATCCAGTGGGATATTACTCAGTTAAACATTCAGACTATCGATATTGAAACTTCTTCAGAGCACGGGTTTCCTAATGTTCAAAATCCGATCGAAGAAGTTCTCCTGATCACTGTTAAGAATCTTATCACTCGTCAGATTATCACATTCGGTTGTGGCGAGTTTAATGATAAGTGCGAGGAAGTCGAGAATCTTCGTGCCCAAGGCAACAAGTTCTTGTATGTCAACTGCGATAATGAGCGAGATCTTCTACAGACGTTCGTTCGTTTCTACACTGAGAATTATCCTGACATTATTACAGGTTGGAACTGCGACCTTTTCGATATTGCATATCTAATCTCTCGAGTTGAACGGTTGTTCTGCTCTGAGGATGATACAACCATGAAGAAGAAGTTCTCTCCATGGGGACTTGTGCGTCGCAAGAACGTAACAATCATGGGTCGTGAGCATGTCTCGTATGACATCACTGGTGTCGCTATCATTGATTACATCGATCTCTATAAGAAGTTTACCTATGTTCGTCGGGAAAGTTATAAACTTGATTACATTGGTGAGGTGGAACTTGGTCTTAAGAAGATGGAAAATCCATATGACTCTTTCCGAGAATTCTACACCAAGGACTGGCAGAAGTTCGTAGAGTATAACATTCGAGATGTTGAGATCGTTGATGCTCTCGAGCACAAGATGAAGTTGGTTGAATTGATTTTGACGATGGCATACGATGCTAAGTGCAACTTCAATGATGTATTCTCTCAGGTTCGCACTTGGGATTGTATCATCTATAATCACCTTCACAATCAGAATATCCAGATCCCTCAGAAGAAAGAGAGTCGCGGTCGACAGATTGAAGGTGCGTTTGTTCAGGAACCAAAACCTGGACAGTACGACTGGGTTGTTTCATTCGATGCGACCTCGTTGTATCCGTCAATCATTATGCAGTATAATCAGTCGCCCGAAACATTCGTCGAGGGTCATGTGAAAGACACGACAGTCAACGGATTGTTAGAGGGTAAGTATGATCTTGGTGATCTACAGACTAACGATTGCACCATGACTGCAAATGGTTATTGTTATATTCGAGAAAAGCAGGGTAAGTTTCCCGAGATTGTTCAGAAGTTCTTCGATGACCGACAGCGTTATAAGAAACTGATGATTGCTGCCGAAAAAGAATATGAAATCACTAAAGATTCTCGACTTAAGAATGACATCTCAAAGTATAATAACTTTCAGATGGCAAGAAAGATTCAGTTGAACTCACTGTTCGGTGCGTTGGCAAATGAATATTTCCGATACTATGATGCTCGTATTGCCGAGGGTATCACTATGACTGGTCAGTATATCATTCAGAAAGTCGGCACAGCACTTGATGTTTATCTCAATAAGGTCGTAGGAACAAATGGACACAACTACTCTTTCTACAGTGATACTGATTCTTGTTATATTTCCTTGGACCCTCTTGTTCGTAAGTATTATGGCAATCTATCACGCGATAAACTCATTGACGTTCTCGATAAAATCTGCGAAGAGAAAATCACAGAGGCAATCAACCAAAGTTGCGATCAACTTGCGGACTACACGAACGCATTTCAAAAGAAAATTATATTCAAACGCGAGGCAATCGCAGAACGTGGTCTCTGGGTTGCGAAGAAAAGGTATGCACTCAATGTATACGATAACGAAGGCGTCCGATACAAAGATCCAAAACTCAAAGTCATGGGTCTCGAAATCGTTCGTTCCTCGACTCCAGCACCTGTTCGTGAAAGTCTCAAAGAAGCAGTAAGACTAGCACTGACCACCGACGAGAAAACTCTTCAGGGTTTTATTGCGCACACTCGCATGTTGTTCAATAAGTTTGAACCAGAACAAATTGCATTTCCTCGTGGTGTGAATGGTCTTATGAAGTATACTTCTGGTGCAGACATTTATGCCAAGGGAACACCTATGCATGTTCGAGGTGCGTTAATGTATAACCACCTTTTGCGTAAGAATAAACTAGATAAGAAATATGAACTCATTCAAGAGGGAGAAAAGATTAAGTTTCTCTACTTGAAAGAACCGAATCATATTCGAGAAAATTGCATTGCTTTTATTGGAAAGATTCCAAAAGAGCTTGACTTAGATAGGTATATAGATTATAATACAATGTTCGAGAAGAGTTTCTTGGAACCAATTAAACAAATTATCGAAGGTCTTGGTTGGAAGACCGAAGTAACCGCATCACTGGAGGATTTATTTACATGAGCGATTTGATTGATAGAATTAAAAAGAACAGCACTATCAAAGAGACTAATGTTCTCTCTGAGAGTAAGTTGTTTAGTACGAAGGATCTAATTCAGACTGCAGTTCCTGCGCTGAACGTTGCGCTTTCGGGTAAGTTGGACGGTGGTCTAACGCCAGGATTGACCATCTTCGCTGGTCCATCGAAGCACTTTAAGACTGCATTCGCGATGATGCTAGTCAAGAGTTTCTTGGATAAGTATGACGATGGTGTTGTCTTGTTTTATGACTCGGAGTTTGGTGCTCCGCAGTCCTACTTTGAGAACTTTGGTATTGATACCAACAAGGTTATTCATACTCCTATTACTGACATTGAGCAGTTGAAGCATGATATCATGAAGCAAGTCAATGAACTTGAACGCAAGGATCGTGTCATGATTGTTGTTGACTCGGTTGGTAACCTTGCTTCTAAGAAAGAAGTTGATGATGCCCTAGATGGTAAGTCGGTTGCAGATATGACTCGTGCTAAGCAGATGAAGTCGCTGTTCCGTATGATTACTCCACATCTTACCATCAAGGATATTCCTATGGTCGTGGTCAATCACACTTATATGGAAATTGGTATGTTCCCCAAGGCAATCGTCTCTGGTGGTACGGGCATCTACTACTCCGCTGATAACATCTTCATCATCGGTCGTCAGCAGGAAAAGACTGGAACTGAGGTTGTTGGTTACAACTTTATCATCAACGTTGAGAAGTCTCGTTACGTTCGTGAGAAGTCAAAGATCCCAATTGAAGTTACCTTTGAAGGTGGTATCAGTAAGTGGTCTGGTCTACTTGACATGGCGCTTGAGTCTGGTCACGTGGTTAAACCTAGTAATGGTTGGTATCAGCGAGTTGATGAAGAAAAGAAGTATCGCCTGAATGATACATATAACAAGGAATTCTGGTTGCCAGTCCTTACTGATAAGACATTCGCTGATTGGATTGAAGGTCGCTATCGTATGGCAGGTGGACAAATGATGGAGAATGAAAATGTGGACATTTCTGACGAAGATATTTCGGAAGACTACGAAAACCTGTAACTCTTGTGGATGCGGGATCGATATAAAAAACGATCCCGCACTCTGTTTGCATGGTGAAGAAAATGGTATTCCTTTCGAGACATACGTTTGTGAACCATGCTGTGAAAAGATTTGCGCTGAATATGACCCTGATTTTGAGGATATAAACATTGTTGAAGAAGATTGAGACAATAATTCTAAGTAAAATGTTCTCGGACGAAGATTATACTCGCAAGATTATTCCTTTCTTGCGTGATGAATATTTCCATGATAGTTCTGAACGTAAACTGTTCAACTACATGAATGCGTTCATTGTCAAGTATAATTCTCTCCCAACTATTGAGGCGATTGAGATTGCCGCACAAAATGATACTACTGTAAATGAAAATGAGTTTAAGAATCTAAACGAGAAATTGACTCAAATGGATTCAGATCTTGAAGTTAATTCTAGTTGGTTGCTCGAGGAAACTGAGAAGTTCTGTAAGGACAAAGCAGTCTATAATGCAATCATGAAGTCTATTCAGATTATTGATGGCGGAGACAAAGAGCATTCTCAGGATGGTATCCCTTCCATTCTACAGGAAGCACTCGGGATTTGTTTCGATAATAACGTTGGTCACGATTATCTTCTCAATTCTGATGCTCGATTCGAATTCTATCATCGCAAAGAAAATAAACTGCCATTCGATCTTGAAATGTTTAATAAGATTACTGATGGTGGACTTCCCAATAAGACTCTGAATATCGCACTCGCTGGTACTGGTGTTGGTAAGTCTTTGTTTATGTGTCATATGGCAGCAGGAGCATTGGCACAGGGTAAGAATGTTCTTTATATCACTCTAGAAATGAGTGAAGAAAAGATTGCTGAACGTATCGATGCAAACATGATGAATGTAAACATTGGTGAGTTGAAGGATCTTTCTAAGTCTATGTTCGACAATCGTATCGAGAAAATTCGAAATAAAACTGAGGGTAAGTTGATTGTTAAGGAATATCCCACTGCCAGTGCGCACGTTGGACATTTCAAGGCACTACTAAATGAGTTGATGTTGAAGCGCAACTTTGCTCCAGATATTGTGTTCGTCGATTATCTTAACATCTGTGCGTCGAGTAGGTTCAAGCCAGGAGCAGGTGTAAACTCATACACATATGTGAAAGCGATTGCTGAAGAACTTCGTGGGTTTGCGGTCGAGTTTGATCTTCCTATTATGTCTGCCACTCAAACAACTCGTGGTGGTTATGCTAACAGTGATGTCGATATTACTGATACTTCTGAGTCTTTCGGTCTGCCAGCAACTGCCGACTTGATGTTTGCTCTCATCTCTACTGAAGAACTCGAGAAAATGGGGCAACTAATGGTCAAGCAGTTGAAAAATCGCTACAATGATCCAGGACTAAATAAGAGGTTCATGGTTGGTATCGATCGTGGTAAGATGCGTCTGTATGATTTAGAAGAATCTGCCCAAAAGGGAATTATGGATTCAGGTCAAGACGATCTACCAGTGTTCGAGAAAACCACAATCGGTCAACGTCAACGAGACATGTCAAAGTTTAACTTCTAATGAATTTTATCGAATCATACCCTAATGCTCTAAGCATCGAAAAGTGTCAGCAAGTCTGTGACAGAATGGACGATATCATCTTTCGTCCAGATCCAGGTGATTCCTGCATTTTATCAGATGATGCATCCAGAACAGACTGGAACATCTTTACTGGTAGATATGGTTCTTTGAAATCATCCGAAGATTCTGTTATTGATGCAGTCCATGCTGGTTGGAGACAGTACAACAAGCAGTATGGCGCTGCTGGTCGAGCATTCTTAGAAGTCTTCAATCCTGGATGGAAATTTCAGAAATCAGAAACTGGTGGAGGGTTTCATGTATGGCATTCTGAACAGGGTTCTGGGAAACACAGAGGTAGGTTTGGTGTCTGGATGTTATATCTAAACACTGTGGATGAAGGTGGCAAGACCGAGTTTAAATACCAAGACCTAGCAATTAAACCAGAGGCAGGAACTTTGCTTATTTGGCCAGCAGCATATACTCATTCTCATCGCGCAGCACGTGATCTTGTCGGAAATAAGTATATCGCTACTGGTTGGTTTGACTTTCCAGAAAAGGTAGATGTTCGATAAAAAACACTTGACTTTTCCTTTCAAGTGCGGTATAAGTAATACTCAATGAAAGGAAATTGAACATGGCTATTTTTTACGATGACGGTAATGCTAAAATCGGTAAGGGTGTTTTTAATTATAATAAATTTAATGCCAATGGCGCTTGGGTTGGTCACCAATATAATCTTTTTATTTTGAACCTGATCGCTCAACGTTCTGATGATCGTAACGAGAAGTGTCAGGCTCTGAAAGAAGTTCCAATCGCCGAGCGAAAAATTGCCTACGCTGAACGTCATCCTAATTTCGAGGAAGATTTTGCGAAGTCAGTTTTGTTTCGTGAATATAAAATCCGTGCCTAAATACCCATTGGTGCCATAGCTCAGCTGGATAGAGCAAGAGCCTTCTAAGCTCTAGGTCGTAGGTTCGAATCCTACTGGTATCACCATTTTTTAAGGAATGAATATGACTGAAGTAACTAATGAAGAACTAAATCTCAAGTTGGTTGTAACGACCTCCCTCTGGGCAAACTCTGCGACTGATGATATGCCACTTTGGAAAACAGTTGGTGCCAAGGAATATGTCATTGCTCGGTTCACCGCTGAACCAACTCTCGAAGAACTCGGCAAGGCATGTGAATCAAAACGCCACCTTATCGAAACTCATACTAAGCAGTTCCACGAAACTCTCTCGGGGTGGCAACTGTATCTGGATCAGAATCTTACTCATAATGAGTATCTTCAGTATAGTCTAACTGAGCAGGTTGAATTTCCCGCCATCGATCTAACCGAAATTGATGCAAGTGCGGAACTCCAACAGATCGTTGGATGAACCAATTCACAATAATCCATACTTACTATAACGACCGAACACTTCTCGAGACACAAATCGAGAGATGGAACGTTTACAACACCCCGATCAAGATTATCCTAATCGACGATGGATCCCAAGAGGTTCCCGCCGAGGAAGTCTTTCGGGGTGTTACATTTTCAGACAACATAGATCTCTCAGTATATAAAGTCACCAAGGATATTGGATTCAACAGTCATGGTTGCCGCAATCTTGGTGCCATGCTTGCTAATACTGAGTGGTTGTTGTTCCTTGATATTGATTATACAATCCAACCCTCTGAACTGCGCAGATTGCAAACAGAAGAACTTGATCCTCTGAAATTGTATGAGATTAATGCTCGCTACAAAGGTCGCGGTGATCCCTATGTTGCACTCAATCAGTTTGTTATCTCAAAGAAACTGTTTGTGGAATCTGAGGGTTATGATGAATCGTGGGTTCCATTTCATTTTGGTGACCGAGAATTCTTAGGCAGACTTGCCGATATAAGTGAAAAAGTAAATCTTGACTGGGTGGTTCTTACTTGTCGTCGTGGTGGTAGAAAGGGGGTCATTGATGATACTGCTACCATCCCAGTATATGATGATGAGAAGATGATATTCTATACAAGAAAATTTGATCCAAATACAATAGAAAGAGTTCCATCTCGTATAAACTTCCCTTGGAAAAAAGTGTTTTAATAAATACTAACGGTGATTGCCTACCGATTACCAACGGTGTACCCGTAGTAAACACATTCTCTTAGCGAGAAAACATAGTAAAAGTCGGAGTAACGTAGGCATTTTTATTATAAATAGAGAGATACTTTGAACAGGAATCCCATGTTATCATTTACCCAATATCTCTCTGAAGCATCTATCCGACAGGGTCTCCCACACCTGCATTCCTCACCGACACCTGCAGGTGGACAAACTCCGTCGCTGTCTACGCATGAGTTTGAGAAAACTACTCAAGGCGGTAAAGTCCACATCCATCATGTAACTGAAAAGACCGATGGTCAAACGTTTAAGTTTGGGCATGACGAAAATGGATTCTACACACAACACTCAGGTTCTGGTAGCGATCGAATTAGAACTGGTGCAGGACATATTGAACGAGCAAAACGCAGAGCATCTGAGACTGGTAAGGAATATGATCCTACTGGTCCAACAGCAATGTCTAAGTTCCACGATGCTCTACACTCAAACAGCGCACTGCAGAATCATCTGGCAAAACATTATGAGAAGCATGGCGAAGTTGCTGTCAGCGGCGAAGCATTTAATCGCTCGCTCGCTCGTCCTGGAGATAAGAAAGATGAAGTGAAGTTTGTTCATACTTCCTATTCCACGAAGGGAATGGGTAAGCAAGGTTCATTTATCATTCACTCTAAGATGCCGACGAATCAGCAACACGATCCTGAACACTTTAAGAACAATTTGTCGGATGATAATATAAAATTCGATCATGATATTATTAAGCACACGCCATCGCATGTCGATGTCAAAGATGAAGTAGCAGATTTCCATAAACTCAATCATGAGTTGATCAATACCAGAACAGTTCCTAAGAACAAACAAGCAAAACTCGCTGAGATTGAAAAGTTTAATAACATCAAAAAGCGTGTTAGTGCTAAGGTTTCTGCGCATCTTGGCGAAAAGAAAATCAAGAACAAATTTGGATCTGGTACTGAAGGATTGGTTGTTCACCCATCACCTGCTAACCCAGAGGCGACTCGCTTCAAGGCAATCAATCCAAAATTCAAAGAAGCGAAATCTTCTTCTACTCTATCGTTTGGAAAAAATAATGAAAAGTTTTAAGTTCTTTCTAAACGAGGGTGGAAATATCAAAGTTGGACCAAAGGGGCAAGAAACTTCTGCTGCTCCATTTCCAATCCAACATGATACCAGAGCAGTGCGCAGAACAGATGTTCACACAGCGCTGAGTAAAGTACACGATGCGTTTCACAAAGAGCATGGCGAACATCTGTTTGGTGCAGATAAAACTCACCTGAAGACAGGTCACGTCTATTCAGGTTCTTCGCGTGATTTCATGGGAAATCATATTGACGACCACGAATTTGCTAGATATAAACCACATGTCGGCGATGTCGACGTTCAGGTCAGTCACGATCATAAAGACAAACTAGCATCAACTCTAGCAACAGGTAAGAAATTTGGTAACTATACCGTAGCAGGAACTAAGAAACACGGTAACGAAATCTCTGCAGTAATGCGCCACGAGAATGGTGAACACCATCAATTCGACTTCGAAGGTGTGCATAATCCAGGATCTGAAACTGATAGGTTCCTACATTCTTCTAACTGGGAAGATACCAAGGCAGGTATTAAAGGTGTGCATCACAAGATGCTTATCAATGCAGCAGCAGGATCGACTCATAAGTTTTCGATCTCACATGGTCTGCGTTCTAGAACAGATGATAAAGATATTGGTGTGCAGCATCCAGATGAGATATCGAAACAACTATTTGGTGCTACTGCAGAACACAAAAAGATTGATTCATTTAAGGGTGTGGCAGAATTAATCAAGAAGCATATTCCAAAGTCACAACACCAAGAAATATATGACAAGTTTAAAGCAGGTGTTGCTACCAAGAAAGGTATGGACCACGGTTCTGCTCTCGAGCATCTACGCAGTCATCTCGGTGTTAGTGATCGTGCTAACGAATCATACATTGAGGAAGAAGCAGAACAGCATGCTCACGTAGCATTTATGGGGGCATCCCCTCATACTCATATGGGTCATCATATTGATGTTGTTGGCGGAATGGGTGCTGGTAAGAAGCATGTTGGTTTGTCTGGTAAGTCAGATGTGTTTTCTGATAAAGAAAGAGAACATATTGCCAATAAACAGTCAAACGGTGCTGCTGAATTCAAGGTCGAAAAGTCTGCTGGTCAAACGGTAGGTCGTGCATTTCATTCGTTGAGCGGTCCAAAGAAAGTATTACATCTTCACTTCGGACACGATCGCAAGGAAATGGCGGAACGTCTAAAGAACTCAATTGAATCTGGTAAGATTCCCGAACTTAATGGTGAGAAACCACATAGAGTAGAAATCCATTATCCAAAAGACGAAAACCGTTCACATGGTATGTCAGGAACAAAGATGCGCAACGCAGCAGCATCAGGCGACGAAAAGACATACAAACATCATCTCGGTTCCAACTTCTCCGATGCAGAATCAAAAAGCATTATGGATCGTTCAAGGGTTGGAATTCTTGCTGGTAAAGTCAAATTAAAAAGGTAATAACCCATGGGTAAATTTCTAACATACATTAAAGATATGATGTCAGAAAATGGCAATCCGTCCTCTAAGCGCATGGTAGCAGTTGTTGCTACTCTACTTATTGCTATCGGTTACATTGCAAATCTATTCTGGGACTTCACCATTGAAGAGTTTATCTTTAACGGTGTAATGTATATTGTTATCGGTACTCTTGGTATTACTGGAGTTGAGAAGTTCGCTCCTAAGAAACCAACTAAGAAATCTGAAGAAGAATAAGGAATTAAATATGTTCGGTATGATCCCATTACCATATAAGTTACTAGCAGGTGCTGCCTTAATACTTGGTGTTTTTGTTTATGGATACATGAAGGGATCTGCTTATGCTGATGCAGAACTTGCTAGATTCTCTGCTAGAGCAAGTGAACAAGTTGCAGAACTAGAGAGAAAGAATTCAGAGATTAGTAATAATGTAGTTACTGAATATGTTGATAGAACAAACACAATTAGAGAGAAAGAATATGTTTATGTTGATGCCGCTAAAGACAATGTTCCTAGTCAGTCTGTTATGTCTAACGGCTGGGTGTTCACGCACGACATTAGTGCCAGTGCCAGTGATGCCGACGCCACCAGAAGTTCTGATGCGTCCCCCTCAGCAATTAAAGACACTGATGCCCTCATCGGAATCATCCGCAACTACGCCATCTGCCAATCCAACTCGGTCCAACTAACGGAACTTCAACGTTGGATAAACGAGAACAAGGAAGCAGTTGACGCGATGGCGAAAGAAAAGAAAAAGAAGTAATGCCGTATGATTTTTTTCCATCTTCAGAGAAGGATATTGATTCGACTCTGACAGGTTACAAACACAACCAAACGTATCGCGACAATTGTAAAGCAGTATTTAATTTTCTGCGTAAAAAATATCCGAAGATCGATAAACCTATTAATATCAATCTCGATGTGCCAAAAATCAATGTTGTTCGCGCTATCAAGGGTTCTCTTACTGAACAGCAAATCTTAACTCAGTCAGGTGTTACACAACCATTTAAAGTAAAATTTGGAGATGGGTCTGCTGGCAACAGAGGTGCTAAAAATCGCGGCAATGCTTTCGAAGATCAATTCACCCAAGCATTGATGGACTGGCGAGAAGGCGAGACTGTTGGTATTGATAGAATGATTCTAGAAACCATTGAAGGTTTAGATAAAACTTATGGTATTGGAGAGGGTTCTAATTTCAAGGCGCAGGCAGTCGGTGGAGATAATACCAAACGACCTCTTTCATTTATTGGTGGAATTAAATTATCTAATACCAAAGGAACGGGTAATGATATTGGCGAAGCAGTTACCGATGTTACTGTGACATGGAAAGATAAGAATAATATTGCACAGACATTATTTCTCAGTTTGAAATTCCAAAACACTGTTACGTTCTTTAATGTTGGTGTTAAAACTATTCTTACCAAAAAAGAAATTCAATCAGGTTCTATCTCCAATAAAGATGGTCAGGCACTATTAGATCTATTTAAAATTGATCATAAGAAATTCTGCGATATCTTTAACGGAACTGGTACAAGTGAAACAGTAACAGTAACTTCCCCTAATCGTCTCGCACTAGAGACTCTGTTGGAATCTGGTATTGGATATGGATACCACGTTGTCCATAAATTTCCTGGAAAAATTAAGTCATATAAAGTCGATTCCATCTATATGCAGCAAGCAGCAAATGTTATGTCGCAAACTATCTACTATGGTGGTAAGACTGGTAAAGGTAAGAGAATTGACATTGTGATTGTCAGTCCTAAGTATGAATTTAAATTGAACATTCGAGACTCTCAAGGTACTGATGGATATCCAACTCGTTTGATGTGCGATTTTAAATACAAGCAGTAATTATTATAAATATAGGAAACGACTGGAGAGTATACCCCAATTATGACCGATTCACCACCTTGGAAAGAAGATCCTAAAAACCCAACTCGTAAGTCTAGCGAGAAGCGTAAGGACAAGTATGGCAACGAGATTAAGAACGTTGCCAAGCACCTCGCACGCAAGGCGATGAATTCGGTCAAGGAAGCAGCCGTTAAGAATGCGGCAGTTGCAAAAAAAGCAGGTGCGAAACTAAAGATGGATCCAGATACTGGAACACCTGATCATTTCACTGCTGCTCAAAGACGCAAAAAAGGTTTACCTGAAGAAACTGAACACGACAATTGCGGAACTCCAGAGTGCTGTGGTCAATGTGATGCAGAAGAAGTCGAAGAAGCAGCAGCATACCAACCTTCTGCTGCATACCAAGCTTCTCGCAACGCCAATCCTTATGCTAAACAACACCAAGATTCTATTGACAGACGCAACGCCAGCATCAAACGATCTCGGGATGCTGTTGCAGAAAGGCAACGCAAGAAAGCAGAGGAACTGCGCAGTGGTCTAAAGACAGTCAAAGAAGAAGTTGAGGGTAAGGTCTACTCTGTTCACGTCAAGGGCGATAGTAAGGATCACAACTCACCAGAGTTTAAAAAGCACCTAAAGGGATGGGGCGGTGAATTACACTACGCTTCTGATAAAGGCGCTGCGTATAAATTTAAGAAAGATTATCAAGCGACTGGATTTCATCATGGTGTTAAATCTGGATTCAAAAGTCTTGATTCGGAACACGATGGTCAGGTTAAAGAAGAACTCGGCAAGAGCAACGAATGGGGAACTGATGCTCTCCGCCAGAAGTATGCTGCTATGACTCCTGGACAAGAAGGTCTTGCTGCGAAAAAGATTCCAACATTCGATCCTCGTTACGATGGTGTCCCGACACGGTATAATGGTGGTATTCAGAAAGAAGAAACTCTCTCAGAAATTTCCGCAAGGGGTGCTATTGCTCGCCAAAATTTTAGAGCAAAAATCCAAAAGGTTCTTTCGGATCCAAAGGCAATCGCTAAAGCAAAGAAAAATGTCGCTAAGAAAAAAGCAGCAGAAGCAGATGTCCCTAAGAATCTGGTCCACCAACTGCACAAGTCTCAGTCGATTAATGCCAAGGTAAAGTTCTATGATGGTAAAGAGCACGAAATTGCTCCTAATCATCATGACAAGTTTATGAACAAGTACCATGGTTTGAAGTCTTCGATCGAAAAAGAATCGCTAGTCAAGCGTGCACATAAGTCACACGACGATTTCCTCAAAGCAATTCACGAACAATTTGCTGACTTTAGTCAGGAAAAACCTAACACAGATTCCATCAGTCCAGCAAACTATCCAACTCCACCAGTTCGCGATGATATGATGGACTACAATAGCGACGATCGTCACGACGAATATGATATGCTCGCAATCGAAAATGATGTTACTGCTGAAATCGAAAACGCTGAGTGGGAAGATCTGATTGACTATTATGATTACGAAGATCTGAACTACGAAGATTCTGATGAGGATATCGCTGAAGGTATTACTCCACAAGGTCGTCTGAAGAAGCGTTTCAATATGATGAGAACAAAGGGTCGTCGTAATCTTGCAAGAAACATGGCGCTGAAGCGTGTTGCAACTCCTGATCGTATTAAGTCGAGATCCGTTCGTGCTGCTCGTAATATGGTTTATAGTAGAGTTCTTCGTGGGCGTGATCGTTCTTCGCTTTCTGCTTCTGAGAAGACAAGATTAGAAGGAATGGTAAAGCGCATGGCACCGATGGTCGGTAGACTTTCCCTTCGTCTTCAGCAAAAAGAACGTATGATCGATCGTAATAGAATCAACAATAGAAATAAAAGAAAGAAAAGGTAATGCATTCTTTCGCAGAATTTGTCGTTGAAACAGAAAAGACTGGGTGCACTTGTTGGACTGGTTACAAACGTAAACCAGGAACTAAAGCATGTGAGAAGGGTTCTTGCATCAAAGAAGCAGCAGTTGACGGTAAGGGGCACAAGTCCTCTACTGGTGGGTTGACTCAAAAGGGTCGTGACCACTATAATAGACAGTCTGGTGGTAATCTACAGGCACCTGTAACTACTCCTCCTTCTAAGTTAAAGGCAGGTAGTAAAGCAGCAGGTCGTCGTAAGAGTTTCTGTGCTAGAATGTCTGGTGTAGAAGGTCCAATGAAAGACGAAAAGGGTCGCCCGACTCGTAAAGCATTAGCATTAAGAAAGTGGAATTGTTAACATGGACGAGTTGGTAACATCAATGAAGATCGTATTCGCAAATACTTTTGCGATGTATTTCAAAGCGCATGGTCATCACTGGAACGTAGAAGGTAAAGACTTCTCTCAGTTGCATGATTTCTTTTCAAATCTTTATTTGGAATTGTTCGCTGCAGTAGATGTTATCGCTGAACAGATTCGTGCACTAGATGACTATGCCCCATATAATATGACTGAGTTGGCATCTACAACTACAGTTAAAGAGTCAAATATTTACGGCGTTGATGTTTCGGGGATGGTTGCAGATCTTATCGATGCTAATGTTTCCGTAATTGAAGCATTAAATACGGCACATAAACTTGCTGATGCAGACGGTAATCGGGGTCTTGTAAATCTTATTGAAGAACGTCTAGATATTCATGCAAAACATGCGTGGATGCTACGAGCGACCTCAAAATAATATAAATATAGAAAAGATTAGAGGAATATCAAATGAGTCTAGAAAGAACAATCAGAGATACTGTCATTGCTGAATCGCAAGATTTAGATGGTCGTCTTCAGCAACTAGTTCGCGCTGGTCTGATGCCAGCGAATACCATTCCGATTCTTCGCAAGGCAATTGTCAAGGTACAGGGTGGTATGACACTTCAGGGTGCTGAGCGTGATGTCATGGCAAACTTCATTAACTCGATGATGTTTATTGTTCTTGGTGACGATGCCATCTTCAATCGTGCTCGTGCTGGTGCTAAGGGTTATGCTACTGAAGAAACTGAACTCGACGAAAATGCTCCTATCGTTGCTCACCTGACCAAACGTTATGGTGATAACATTCGTAAGAGTCATGTTATGTCTGCTGCCAAGGACTTCGGTGTCGATGCATCGAAGTTAGCGAAAGCAGTACGTACTAAGTTGGGCAAAAATATGCTTGACGAAGAAGATGATGGCTGGTATACCCATTCTCAGATGCACGGTTCAAAGAAAAGTGAAAAGCACCCAAAGGGTATTTCGGCGGATGAATGGAAATCTGGTATTAGATGGCATCATGGTAAGAACAAAAGAATTAATATCAAGGAAGCAAAAGAAAAGACAGAGTATGACTACGAAGGTGACATGGCAATGGGTCAACTGAAGTCAATCATTGCTAACTCGCAACGTATGCATGATATGCTTTCCGATGACACCAATCTTCCTGAGTGGGTTCAGTCGAAGATTACTTTGGCAGAAGATTACATCTCAACCGCCAGCAACTATATGCAAGGCGAGATGAGCGAAGAAACTGTAAATGAATATGCCGCATTAGCAGGGGTAGCAGGTAGAATGATTGCATCAAAACTTGCTAAAAACGCAGGTGCTGGTGTTGCTACTCGCGTTATGTCTGGTGCCGCTGGATCTATTGCTGCAAAATCCGCAGTAAAGAAGTTTTCGCCCACTAAAGAAACCAACGAAGAAACAATCGAAGAAAAGCGTGGACTGTGGGATAACATTCATGCCAAGCGTAAGCGCATTAAGGGTGGTTCAGGTGAGCGTATGCGTAAACCTGGAAGCGAAGGCGCACCAACTGCTGCAGATTTGAAGGCATCTCAGACTGAAGAAGTCGATCTCGAAGAAGCAACATATTTTGTTCATACAGCTTATAATGCACATCATGTCAACGAAAAAATTCCCACTGGTAAAAAAGATGCGGGGGGGCAGGCATTGATGACATCAAAAGTAGTCAAATCGTTTCCTTATGGTGACTCTCAATCGAAGCAAACATCTTCTGACCAGCACAAGGCTGCACATGCTCATGCTAAAAAACTGAATGCTGGTATGAAAGAAGAAGTCGAGCAGGTTGATGAGATCTCTTCTGATATGGCGTATCGCTATCTAAGAGGGAAACGCGAAAGAGATTACAACATCAGCGCAGATGGTAAATCGGCGTCAACGAAGAAACCAATGACGTATGATAAGATGAACAAAGACGCAAAGAGTTCTATCCGTGCGCTCAGAACAATTGAGAAGTCTAAGAAACTAACTAAAGAAGATATTGAAGCAGTAAAGTCGATGCATGAGTCTTATAAGAACACATTCAATGCTGCTCTAGAACATTATAACATCAAGTCTCCCTCGGAACTTGGTGAAGATAAACGAAAAGAATTTTTCAACCACGTAGATCAAAAATTTAAAAAGGGAGACAATTAATGTCAGCTTGGGGTAATAAAGACGATAAGACATCGGCAGGAACGGTAACTCTTACTGCTCCCGCTATCACATTCAATGGTGCAACTGGACATGCCGCTGGAGTATATACTTCTGCCGCACATCCATTCCAACTTGGTGATGCTGTTGCATATGCAAACGGCGGAGGAACCTCTGTTGTTGGTCTAACATCTGGTAGCACATATTATGTAACTAATGTTACTACAGATACTTTTATGGTTGCTGCTACTGAAGAAGGTGCACTACATAATTTTCCAACCGCAATCGCCTCAACAGACGGGTCAGGTGCTTCACATACCTTCACACTAAGTCTAGATTACGGTCGCGGCACTCTAACAGGCGACGGAACTAACTTCGATCCTGCTCTTGCAGTCGGTGATGTTGTTCGTGTTGGTAACCAGGAAATGATTGCTATTGCTGTTGCCAGCGACACAGTTGCTACAGTAATTAATGCGAATCCAGGATCAGTTCTTACTGTATTCTCTGCTCAAGAATATACAATTAGTGAAAAACCAACATCTGTTGCTTCGGTTTCGACAACAGATTTCCAATCAACTCAAGTCTTTGGTGTTGATAACACTGAAATTAGTGTTGGTGGTGACAATGTTGCCTCGGTTGCTTTGATCCAAGGCGGAGCACGTTACCTTGAAGTTCCTCCAGTTACCTTCTCTGGTGGTGGCGGAGCATCTGCTGCTGCAACTGCTTCCATCGCAGGTGGATTAGTAACGGCAGTCACAGTAACAAATACTGGTTCGTCATATGAAACTGTGCCAACTGTTGCTATTGCGAAACCTCGCCGTGTTATTCCTACTTCTGGAATTACTGCTGCTACTGATACTATTGCTTATACTGCACATGGTTTAGTTGCCAATGAAGAAGTTAAGTATGTCAATGGTGGTGGCGCTTCTGCTACTGGTTTAACTACAGCAACATCTTACTTTGTTGCCACTGCTGGTCTAACTGCTAACGCATTCGAAGTTAAGGCAGCAGCTGGTACTGGTACTCTTGTTGCCACTGTTGCTACTTCTGGTACTGCTGGTCAGTTTACTTGTGGTGCATCAACTCTTGCAGTTGGTGATCGTCTTACAATTACTGGTACACTTGCAGGTACAGGCACTATTACTGGATACACATCAGGAACAACATATAAGGTTTCTGCCGTAACTGGAACCTCACCAAATGTTACTGGATTTACTCTAACGACTGAAGCTGCTGTCGCAATTGTAACTACTGCTGGTACTCTAACTGGTCTAACCTATATAACTGAAACAGTTATTGATATCAGTGCTACAGGCAACAATGCTCAGTACTTTGAAATCCAAGCATCTGCTGATCAAGCAACTGCAACTGCTGCCAAGGGTACTGGTGAAACTGGTACTTCTGCCGCTCACTCTGGTTGGGTGCAGCGCACAGTTGGAACTGGTGCCTACGCTGGTCGTGTGAAGTATGAAGTTCTTGTAGCACTCTCTAAGAATGCGATTGCATCTAGCGATGCTGCTGATGATATTGAATTCCCAGACGCATAAGGCATTAAACAATGGCAGATAGCAAACTTTCAGCGTTAACAACAGCGTCAACGCTTGTTTCTACAGACTTAATGTATGTTGTTAAACCAGCAACATCACCATATGATCACAAAGTGACTGTTGCTAATCTGTTTGGTGGTATTCCAGTTTCTGTGGTTCTAAATAGCAAACTGGTATTGAGTGGCACTACGCAGACTTTAACGTCTGCGGGTGCTATCAATGTGACTGCTCTAATAACTAAAATCACTTCACCCGATGGACCTGGAACACTTACCATCGCAGATGGTGTAGAGGGTCAAGTTAAAGTTGTTGTTATGATATCAAACAGTGGAGGACATAATCTAACTATCAGTTCTAATATTGGACATAGTTCTATTGTGTTTAATTCAGCAGGTGACACTGCTAATTTGATTTTTCTGAGTGGTAATTGGTATTTCCTTGGAGGGACGGCAACGGTATCATAATATGATTAATGAATTGAATGAAGAAACTTTTTTAATGTTCGCAATTAAACATTATGATAATCCTGGATGTACTGGCATTTCAGATTTACAGGAAGATTTGAAACGTTTTGTTTATCTCCGAAGATTATTAACGCGATACGAAAATACTAATGTTCTCAACGAACGTCTTATCATAAATCATTTGTTGGTTCTATATAATGTGTTTAATCAAGCAGCGACAGATATGATAGTTTATAAACTCTCTGATTTGATGCCTCTAATTAAACCTTTTCTGTTATTCTTAAACCGAATGCAAGATAATGAACTGCCAGATGTTTTTATGGATTATACGATCGTTAACAAGTTAAGAGGGATTTAATGGCAAGGTTTGTCGATGCAATCATAACATATCGTATTTTACGTATGTTAACAACATCATTTACCGAGACTGATGCATATCGTCTCGGTATTATTGATGCGCATGGCACTGTCATTAGAAAAGAAGCAGATCTTGGAACGGAAGAAGAAAGAGAATCATTTACTCTTTTACATCGCATGGTCTTTAGATTGAAGAGAATTCTAAATAAAGTACCATTTGTAAATAGTAAATTCCTTGCTTTCGCCACTGCGTTGGCACTTATCAGAGAAAACGTCGAGTATGACGAGGATATTCTAGAAGAAATTTTTTATATGACGATGGAGCAAGACGAAACTAAATCCCTCGCAGAACAATTGGAATTTAATACAATGTTATCATTCAAAGATTTCATCTCCGAAGATGGTATGGGTGTTGCAGGTGGTGCTATTGCTGGTATCGGCATAAATAATCCAAGCATTCCAAACCAAGCGGAACCTGGAGTTTCTAAAGCTGCTCAAAAGAAGTATCGCAAAAAGAATACAATTATTAGAAGGAAGTAATATGAAGGGATTATTAAACTTTGTTTCGGTATCGAAAGAAGTCAATACTCTAGAGGAACTAGAGATTGAAAAGGGCAAAGTCCAAATCATGATTATGAAGATGGCGGCGCTCACTTTGGGTTCCATAATGCTATCTGTTGTTGTTATGATGTTGATTGGTATGTTTATGCCAAATGATATTATTGACAATAATGAAATTTTTAAGATCATTGGTCCAGCATTCTCGATGATTGTCGGTGCATTTGTTGGCGCATTTGCTACGATGATGAACATGAAGGTTACTGAATTCGATCCGAACGTCAAGGTTCAAGAACTCGGCAAGACTGATTATAAGCATCTCGCAGAAGCGCACACTGAACATGCTAAGGCAGAGTCGATTGAGGCAGACAATGAAATTAAACTGATGGCAGCGATCGATAAGTATAAAGACAGCGACGACGACTTCGGTCCATTCTAAGGAGTAGATAATGACACAACTAACTGAACATTTTACTCTCGGAGAAATGATTGTATCGCCAACCGCAAAGCGTCTTGGTATTCCTAACACACCTACTGCTGCACACATTGAGAACATGCGTTACTGCTGCGAAAAGATTCTCGAACCTGTTCGCGCTAAGTTTGGTCCAGTAACAATCAACTCATCATATCGCGCACCACTTGTCAATAAGGCAGTTGGTGGATCTAAAACATCTCAGCATGTTAATGGTCAAGCAATTGACTTTGAAGTCAAGGGTGTGGACAATAAGAAGGTTGCTGACTGGGTTGCTGACAATCTAGAGTTTGACCAAGTCATCCTAGAATTCTATGCTGCTGGTGACAAGAACTCTGGTTGGGTTCATGCTTCTATTAAGAAGGAAGGCGGAAACCGCAAGCAGCGTCTGGTTGCTACTAAATCTAAGGCAAGTGGAACAAAATATACTCCTGTTAAAGATTTTGATCCGCGTACAACCAAAGAAGCAGGTGCTCCTGCCGTTCAAGCAGTCGCGCAGGTTGCTAAGGCAGCAGTCCAAGCACCAACTGTTACTGGTCTCGGACCAATGCAATCACTACAAGCAAAATGTGGTGTCTCTGCTGATGGTAAATGGGGTCCAGGAACATTCAAAGCAGCGAAGGGTTACTTTAAACTATCGACGGCACAAGCAGCACACTTCTTCGGTCAGTGCGCTCACGAGTCGGGTGGTTTCAAAGTGTTCTCTGAGAATCTAAACTATTCAGATAAGGGTCTGAATGGCATCTTCAAGAAGTACTTCCCAACAATCGCATCGACTGCAGGGTATGCTCGCAAACCAGAGAAGATTGCTAACAAGGTCTATGCTAATCGCATGGGCAATGGACCAGAGTCATCGGGTGATGGGTATAAGTTCCGTGGTCGTGGACCAATCCAGTTAACTGGTAAGAGTAACTACACTCAATTCGCTCAAGACATCGGTCGTCCTGATGTTGTAACAAATCCTGACGTCGTTGCAACAGAACTCGCATTCGAGTCAGCACTATGGTTCTTTAACAAGAACGGTCTGTTCGCAATCGCTGCTAAGGGTGTAACCGATGCAGTTATTGGTCAGATTACTCGTCGTGTAAATGGTGGAACGCATGGTCTAGATGACCGCATTAAGAAAACTAAACAATTCGCAGCATGGGGATAACAGATATGTTTAACAAGATTAAAGAACTCATCAAAACTCTATTTGGTTTTGCAGATACAAATAAAGATGGTAAAATAGACGTTGCTGAACTTACTGCTGTTGTCGATAAGGCAGAAGCAGAAGTAGCGGTTGTCAAAGAAGTAGTCAAGAAAATCCGCAAGACAAAAGCAAAGTAAATGGTAGAGTTAGAAACTAAAGTCGCGATTCTAGAACACGACCTGAAGCAAATGCAGGTCGTGTTCGGTCGTCTAGATACCGTAATAGAAAAGATGACTGATGTTTCTAACTCAATCAATAAAATGCTTGTCGTGCACGATTTAAAACTAAACGGACAAGAAGCTGTAAATAAAGATCTCTACGATGCGATGGAAGTCCATCGTAGAGAATCCACTGAAAACAATAAAGAACTTCATTCTCGCATAACAACCACAACGAGAGAACTCTCGGATAAGGTTGATCAGACTGAAGATAAAATCATGGCATCGATCAAAGAACTCAAGGGATCGGTCGATAAAGAAGAAGAAAAAAACAAAAAACGTATTGAACAATTGGAAAGAACCAAGTATATTATGATCGGTGGTGGTTTGGTACTGGGTGCACTTATAACGAAAATTCTTCCTGTATTGTTAAAGTTTTTTCAATAAATCCCTTTACTTCCACCCCATAATGGGGTATAACTGTATTATGAGTTTATATATTGATATCAAGTATCTCCATTCGATTTCGTATCGACTCGAGAATTTCAAGAAGAAAACCCAAGATCTATTCAACTGCAGATGCCCAATCTGTGGTGATTCGCAGCGTCTAAAGCGCAAGGCGAGAGGATATTTCTATCGCGGTAAACAGGATCTATATTACAAGTGCCATAAATGTGGCGCGAGTCAACACTTTGGAACATTCCTCAAGAACTTTGATGCAACCCTCTACAGTCAATATGTCGTAGAACGATATGCAGATGGGGCGCATAACAAGAGTTCTCATAAAACCGTAGAATCAGTTCTAAAGTTTGAAGAACCGAAGTTTGCTAAAAAACCAGAACCTAAACTACTCGACTCGATTATGGATCGACTTGATACGCTACCAGATGATCATGAGGTAATTAAATATGTTACTGACCGCAAAATTCCTCGCGATGCTTTTGATCGGTTGTATTTCATTCCTAATGTTAAAGATGTCATTCAACTTAATGCCAAATACAAAGAGTCGATCATTACATCTGAACCGAGACTTGCGATTCCTTTTTTTGATGGCGCTGGTAAACTCCTTGTTGTTAGCCTTCGCGGAATCAGAGGCGAGTCATTACGTTATATTAACATTAAGGTAGATGAAGATGCACAATCGATTTTTGGTTTGGATCAGGTCGATCCTACAAAAGAAGTACTCGTTGTCGAAGGGCCCCTTGACTCCCTTTTTCTGGATAATTCTATCGCTTGCGCTGGAACGTCATTCGGAAAAATCGACCAACTCCCGATACCAAAAGAAAAAATAACAATTATTTTTGACAACCAACCTAAAAACCGAGAAGTCGGTAAGTTGATGAATAAGTATATTGATATGGGATACAAGATGGTAATTTGGCCAGATGTTCCTGGAAAAGATATTAATGAAATGATTGAAAATGGGTTGACTTCTGGTGAAATTCAGGGTATTATAAATGATAATACGTTTCAAGGTCTATCAGCAAAGGCAAAGTATGCCATGTGGAGGAAAGTATGAGCGAATTGGTCGCTAATGAATATGGCGTAGAAATCCGTCATACCAGAATTACAAAGTTGCGTATCCATCGAACAGACGATATGTGGTTGGTCGAATACCGACGCGAACCTCGCTGGTTCCTTGGTCTCGACCGCTGGTGGTGGTTCGATGATGGTAGATATGCAGATTATGCCGACGCAACTGACCGTGTAGACCATCTATTGGGTATCGGTTTCGTAAGTAAGGCACAGTTCCAGACGGTCAAAGAGTTTGAAGTCGAGTAATGCTTTATACTGGATCGGGTAACATTCCGAATCATATCTACTGTTGGGTAGACTCATCATTCATTCGCAAGGGTGTAGAACCATATACCTTTGAACCATGTATTTGGTTTGCATTACATTCAAAACCTGGACACTCATGGGGATGTCATGTGATGTTGGAATGTGGTGCTGTCTGGCGCAGTGTTCCGCCGCATGCTCTAGCATTTTCAGCAGACCCAGAACCACTCTGGGGACTTGAAGATACACAGGTATGGGATTGCTATGGTGATCAGTTCTCAGTTGTCTGTTATGATTATCTAAACACTCAGCGTGCAGAGATTCGTAGCAGTGGAGAGTTTGGTCGCTATCTGTTTACTGCTATTCCGATGAACGATGGTTACAGTATGCATCCCTCACAGTCTAAGGAGTTTATGTTTGTAGAACTAGACAACGGTAGACTTTGTATTATGCCTACAAACGAGTTGAGATTTCATGATAAATCTTATACTGAAGGCGATTGGCCAACTAATATTAAATTGAATACAACATCATGGAGAGTTGAATGAGCGAAGTAAATCTGATCGGACTTACAAAACCAAGTGCGTATACAGAATGTAGTACTGCCAATGAACTGGTTGCATGGGCAGCAAGAGTATCTAATCCTTCTAACCAGAACAATACAGCAACAGCACCTAAACTGGTTCAGTATCTTATTAAGAACCAACACTGGTCACCTTTGGAGATGGTCCATGTATCAATGGAAATTAAAACAACTCGTGACATCGCTCGGCAAATACTTCGCCATCGATCCTTTTCGTTCCAAGAATTTTCACAGAGATATGCAGATCCGACTACAGACCTTGGATTCGGCACTAGAGAACCAAGACTACAAGACGTTAAGAATCGACAGAACTCTATTGAAGTAGATGATAAAATCATTGACACTGACTGGGAACACATTCAGCGCCGTATGATCTATCATGCCAAGAAAGAGTATAATACTGCTATTAAACTTGGTATAGCAAAAGAACAAGCACGTGCCTTGCTGCCTGAAGGACTAACTGAATCGACTATCATTATGGCAGGTTCGTTACGTTCATGGGTTCACTACTGTCAGTTGCGCATGGATAAAGCGACACAGAAAGAACATCGTATCGTTGCTGAACAGTGCTGGGAGATTATCGGTCAACACTTCCCCGATGTAATCAAAGCACTAGATGACATGGCAGCGCAGAAAGAATTCGAAAGAAAACTACCATGAGAATTCTACTAACTGGACACGAAGGGTTTATAGGTAGGAATGCGCTTCGTATTCTTTCTAAGAATCACACGGTAATTCCATATGAAGGAGATATCCGCGAATGGAAGATGACGGAATCTTACGGTTATCCAGATGTAGTGTTGCACTTAGCAGCACTCGCTGGTGTTCGTAAGAGTTGGGATGATCCAGAAGGTTATTGGGTCACCAACGTGACTGCATCCAAGAGAATTTTTGACTGGTGCACAATCAATGGTGTCAAGGTAATCTATGCATCTTCCTCATCAGTTTATGAGTGGTGGAAGAATCCATATGCTACTAGTAAGAAAGCGATGGAAGAACATGCACCATATAACTCGATTGGTATGAGGTTCCATACAGTTTATGGTCCAGATAGTCGACCTGACATGTTCTATGATATGATGCTTAATAATAAAATCGAATATAAGACAAAACATCTTCGAGACTGGACGCACGTTGAAGATATTTGCTCTGCGATTGAAACTCTATTGACTAATCCTAATTATTCGGGTATAGTAGATATTGGATCGGATAAACCGATCTCTGTTAGTGAAGTTTTGGATGCCTATGGTTACCGAGATGTTCCGTTCAAAGATGTTGTTGGTGAGAGAGAAGTCACTCATGCCAATATCGATGAAATATTCAGACTCGGATGGGAACCTAAATATCACATTCTTGAAGAGGTGCGAGCATGAATACAGTCGTTGTTAAGGAAAATGATGACGGTGAATTATATATAGAACTCCCGCATGATCTATTGAAGACTCTTCGCTGGGATGAAGACACAGAACTGGTATGGTCCGAAAAAAATGATGGATCTTGGGCATTGACGAAGAAAGAAAATATTATGAATAACCAAAAAGACGTTACCGAATTTATGATTGCAGCAGATCAATATGTCGGCACAACTCCGCATCTAAATGATGATAATTTGGCGCAAGCAAACCTATATATTAATCTAATCGACGAAGAATACCGCGAACTTTGCGATGGTTTTCTTCGTCGCCATATTGGAGACATTGCTGACGGTGGTGCCGACCTAGTCTGGGTTGTTCAGGGATTGTTTGCAACTCTTGGTATCAACTTTGAAGAAGTGTGGAAAGAAGTTCGTGCTTCTAACATGAGCAAGGTTTCTGATAATGGTAAGATTAAGAAGCGGGAAGATGGTAAGATTCTTAAACCAGAATCATATTTCAAACCAGACATCGAAAAAGTGTTGAAGGAACAGGGACTATAAATGGCAAGAGAGAATTATCTGGATATTCAGATTGACCTATCACGGGACTCCCTGTTTGACAAACTAGGTATTCAGCGACTTCAAGAATCATACATGAAGGACGACGAAACGTCTCCGCAACATCGATTCGCTTTTGTTTCAAAGACGTTCGGTTCTAATCCTGCACATGCGCAGCGTCTATACGAATATGCATCAAAGCACTGGTTGTCATACGCCACTCCGATCCTCTCGTTTGGTCGGTCAAAGCGTGGTATGCCAATCAGTTGTTTCCTAAACTTCATTGATGATACTGCGGAGGGTCTAGTTGAAAATCTTTCAGAAACTAACTGGTTGTCTATGCTTGGTGGCGGCGTTGGTATTGGTTTTGGTATTCGCGCCGCAGATGATAAGTCTACTGGTGTTATGCCTCACCTTCGCACTTATGATGCTTCTTCTATGGCTTACCGTCAAGGTCGCACTCGTCGTGGTTCTTATGCTGCTTATCTGGATATTTCTCATCCTGATGTTGGGTTATTTCTAGAAATGCGCAAACCGACTGGTGATCCCAACATGCGTGCATTAAACCTGCATCATGGGATCAACATCTCGGATGCGTTTATGGAAATCGTTGAGCGTTGTATGGCAGACAAAGAAGCTGATGACAGTTGGAACCTTACCGATCCTAAGTCGGGCGAAATCCGCGATACAGTTTCGGCAAAGGATCTCTGGCAGAAGATTCTAGAACTTCGTATGATGACAGGTGAACCATATCTACACTTCATCGATGCTTCGAATCGTGCAATGCCGCAGTTCCAGAAAGATCTTGGTCTAAAGATTCATCAGTCGAATCTCTGTTCGGAAATCATTCTTCCGACGGATAGGAAGCGTACTGCTGTTTGCTGCCTCTCGTCAGTCAATCTAGAATACTATGATTCTTGGTCGAAAGATCCGTTGTTCCTCAAGGACATGGCAGAGATGCTAGATAACGTATTGCAATACTTCATTGATAATGCTCCCAAGCAGGTAGGTCGTGCGATCTATTCAGCAAAGCGTGAGCGCTCAATTGGTATCGGTGCGCTAGGTTTCCATGCTTATCTACAACGCAAGGGTATTGCGTGGGAGTCTGCAGTTGCCAAGGGTCTAAATATGCGAGTGTTTAAACACATCAAGACTCGTCTCGACACTGCAAATCTAGAACTAGGTGCAGAACGTGGTGAAGCACCTGATGCGGCTGGCACTGGTCGTCGGTTCTCGCATATGCAAGCTATTGCACCTAACGCATCGTCATCAATCATCATGGGTAATACAAGTCCGTCGATTGAACCATGGCGAGCAAATGCATATCGACAGGATACTTTGTCTGGTTCATTTCTCAATAAGAATAAATACCTCGATGGTATTATTCTAGAAGAAGCAGCACTCGGTAGACCTACTGGATGGTATGATGAGACTTGGTCTTCGATTATCGCCAACGATGGTTCGGTGCAGCATCTGACTTGGATGGACAGTCAAACCAAGGAAATTTATAAGACCTCCATGGAAATTGATCAGCGTTGGGTTATTGAGCATGCAGCAGACAGACAGAAGTTTATTGATCAGGCGCAGTCCCTCAATGTATTCTTCCGCCCAGATGCGAATATCAAATATCTGCATGCTGTTCACTATCTTGCATGGAAGCAGGGTTTAAAGACGATGTATTACTGTCGTTCTGAGAAGATCGGTAAGGCAGATAAGGTATCGAAGCGCATTGAACGAGAAGTAATCAAAGAGATTGACTTCAAAGCAATGATAGAAGGCGACACTTGTGTTGCATGCGAAGGATAAAACATGTCACAGTTTTTTGCAGAAATTTATACCAAACCAGATTGCCCGTACTGTGTACTGGCAAAAGAATTTATGACTGGTATGGAAATTCAGTATGTTGAAAGTTTGGTGGGTGAAGATGTATTATGGGAAGATGTAGTTGCCGCAGCTCCTGGGATAACAACAGTTCCGCAAATTTGGATTAATGGACATCACGTCGGTGGTTATGATGATTTAATCAAATGGGCGGAGAATAACTAATGGCAAAAGGCGGTAAGTCCTCGGGGACAACGAAAAACAGTATCAACGCAACCCATAAAAATGGCACTTCGATTGGTAATGGAAAAATCAAAACCAGCACAATGAATAAAAATAAAAAGCAAAACTTTAAAAAGTATAGGGGTCAGGGTCGACCATGACATTAATGGCAGAACGAGCATATTTTAAACCATTCAACTACCCATGGGCATATGACGCATGGTTAAAGCACGAGCAGTCACATTGGTTGCACACTGAAGTCCCGATGTCGGAAGACGTCAACGACTGGAAGAAACGTCTTACCGATGGTGAAAAGCATTTTCTGACTAACATTTTCCGCTTCTTCACACAGGGTGACATCGATGTTGCTGGTGGTTATGTGAAGAACTATCTACCGTATTTCCCTCAACCTGAAATTCGTATGATGTTGATGGGGTTTGCGGCAAGGGAGGCACTCCATGTTGCAGCGTATTCTCACCTCATTGAAACTTTGGGCATGCCAGAAACAACGTATCAGGAATTCCTGGAATACGACTCAATGCGAGCAAAGCACGACTACTTTATGGATTTGTCGAACACAAATGGAACTCCTGAATCAGTCGCGACCAATATCGCTGCATTTAGTGCATTCACTGAGGGTATGCAACTGTTCTCATCCTTCATTATGCTCCTCAACTTCCCTCGTCACGGAAAGATGAAGGGTATGGGACAGATCGTTACTTGGTCAATCGTTGATGAAACAATGCATGCCGAGTCGATGATTAAGTTGTTCCGTACTTATGTTGAAGAGAACAGAGAACTCTGGAACGACGAACTAAAATCCAGTATCTATACTATCGCCGAGAAAATGGTAGAACTAGAAGACAAGTTTATTGATTTGTCATTCGAGATGGGTGAGATGCAAGATCTTACATCTGCTGATGTCAAGAAATATATCCGTTATATCTGTGATCGTCGACTTATCAGTCTTGGTCTAAAGGGTATCTTTAAGGTCAAGAAAAATCCTCTTCCATGGGTTGAGGAAATGATCAATGCTCCAACGCATACCAACTTCTTTGAGAATCGTGCTACCGACTATGCAAAGGGTGCACTCTCAGGTAAATGGGATGACGTCTGGGGAATTGCTGCGTAAAATTAACCAAGAAAAGGATCTAATATGGTTAAGAGATTAACAATCACATATACTAGAGATGATTTGAACACTCTATGGTATTGGCAAGTACCATCTAGATTAGAAGAAAATACAATGAATCAGTATATCCAGGAAAATCAAGATAAAATCGAACAATCTGGATACTTTGCTGCACAGGGATATAAGAACATTATAACATTGACATTCGCAGACGAACAAACGTATCAAGAGTGGGTGGCAAGGGTCGAGACAAATGTCGTTCCAGGATATATTCAGTATTGTCAAGAAAATAATATAACTTATGAATCTGTATTAGAAGATATTTGATCGTCATGGACGAGGAATATGAATGCAACAGTTGTAATGCTCTATTTTCTGTAGACCACGATATGGATGGCAGATATTATAGAGTATTACACTGTCCTTTCTGCGGCGAGGGAATCGATCAAGAAGAATATGACTTTGACACCGATCAAGAAAGCGAATAAATAGTCTACTTACGGAGTAGATTATGGTAATTAGAAAAAAACGTAAGCCGTTGGCGAAGAAGGTGCACAGAGTGTATTGCACTTACTTCGACGACGGCAAATTTTATATTGGGTATTCATGTAAAACTGAGAAACTATTCGAATCATATTTCGGAAGTTCCTCTTATGTGACTAACTATGAAGGCGAAATGCGCAAAGAAGTTGTCGCTGAATACGACAGCAAATCGCATGCCAAGGCAGTTGAGCATATCCTGCAATGGGAGCATAGACTCGACGACAGATGCATCAATCAAATGTGGAATGTGCGTCTGAGACTTGATCACTTGAAAGAATTAAAATTACCTGATTGGAGACCTGGATGCTATTCATAGCACTATTAATGTTGGCGGCGCTGGCGATTACATCAGTTGCTGGTTACTTTTCGATATTAGGTTTGATGGCGATTTTCCCTGCATCTCCTATTGCTGTTGCAGCTATGGGTGGATCTTTAGAATTTGCTAAACTCGTCACTGCGAGTTGGGTGTATCGGAATTGGAAAACTGCTAACAAACTGTTGAAGACATACTTTACAATCGCAATTGTGGTGCTATCATTCATCACAAGTATTGGGGTATTTGGTTATCTCAGTGGAGCACATATTGAACATACTACTGTTGGTGGTTCAGCAGTATTTAAAATAGAACAACTCGAGAGCAAGAAAGCATCTGCCGAAAGGAGACTGAAAAATGCACAAACATCGTTGGATACTCTGGACAGACTCACTACTGCAGAGGATGTGCTCGATGCTAATTTTATTAGAAACAGACAGAAAAGAGAACGTGCGTCCCTCGATAATGAAATTAAGAGTGCGACTGCAGACATTGAGACTATTGAGACTGATCTCATACCGCTCAAAACAGAAAACCTCAAACTCGAAGCAGAAGTAGGTCCGATAAAATATATCGCAGAACTGTTCTACGGTAGTGGCGATACTGCTACTATCGATAAAGCAGTGCGTCTGATGATTATTGTTCTTATCTTCGTATTCGACCCTCTGGCAATTCTTTTGGTTATTGCAGCAAATATTTCGATTTTAAGCTTGACAAAGAAAGAAGAAACGGGTATAGTAGAATTTGTTGCTGCTGAGGTTGATCCAACTCCAACAACAGGAGCATCGAAGAAGGTTGTTAAGAAACATAAACCGATGAAGAAACCCGAAGTGGTGGTAGAAAATCCAACAGACTTCTTCACTATGGAAAAACATATGTCTACCCACGATATACCCGCACCAGATCCTCCCAGAAAATCTTGGAGAGATGGTAAAGTTGAAATTGATAAAACCAATATTAGGAGAATGTGATTATGGAAATCGACCGTGAAATGCTCGTAAAGAACCTCAAGAAGATGGACGCTGAAGTGACGTTTACAAAACGTAATGGGGATGTTCGAGTTATTCGATGCACTCTACAGGAAACTGTAGTGCCAAAGAAAACTACTGCTAAGGCCGAAAGTAAGGTGATTAATCCCGATGCTCTGCCTGTTTGGGACACGGAAAATGCAGGTTGGCGCTCGTTTAGATATGATTCAATTACAAATGTGAAATTTATAGCTTGACTTTTCCACGGAAACGAGGTATAGTAACTTATAAATTGAATAGGGCGAACAGATGTATAAGTTGAAAGTTCCGATTGCTGATTCTAAGATTATGGGCGTAGAACCAATCTGGGTTGACGATTATGAACCCACGAATTACCAGTCTGAATATGGTAATGCATTGAGTTGGTATAACTTTATTGTTGACCAGAAAGATTGTCGTGCGTTTCTCGTTGACTGGTTCAAGGAAGATAAGGATAAACTGAAGACTCTTAGTAAAGTTCCTGACAAGTTGCTTCCACGCACCTATGCCAATTCTGCTCGTATTGCTATGCGTGGGTTCCCTCTCAACGAAAGAGATAAGTCTCGTATTTGGGAGAAGGTTGAGGAAACTGTCAATAAGCGTATCAAACTCGAAGAGGATGATGCTTCTCCTGAACCTGTAGTCAAGGTTGCTAAGAAACCGTTGATTGCAGGTCACTTCATTATATCTGATGTTAATGATGAGATTGAGAATCTTGTCATCGGCGAAGATGTAAAGAACATGCCGCAGATTCTTATGCCATATCGTATGACAGATAGACATTACCTTGACTGCGTAGAAAAGATTCAACCTATCCTTGCTGAGTTTGCTGAATTGGTAGAGATTCGTCGGACACCCAAAGCAAACCTAACTGATATGCAGTCGCAGTTGCTCGATAGTTATGCACATCTGACGGGTATGAAGATTGTCAAGGATATCGTTAAGTTACTCGAATCATATGTCAACGATCTCAAGAAGTCATATGTCAGCAAGCAGGTTGCCAAGGTTCGTAAGAAGAAACCAAAGGATAAGACCAAATTGGTCCAGAACCTAAAGTTCCTCGTGGAAGATACTGCACTTGGTGTCACCAGCGTCGAACCTATCAATCTACTAAACTGCAGTGAAGTGTGGACGTTTGACACCAAGACACGAAAGATCTCTAAATACTTCAGTCCAGTCAGCGGAAGCATTACAGTTAGGGGTGCAAGTCTTGTAGGATTTGATGAGAACTTCTCCAACTCCCGACTGCTGCGTAAACCAGAGACTCAAGTAAAAGAATTTGTTAGTCTTGCGAAAAATGGCTTGACTAAATGGTACTCAGCCGTTAGAAGTAAGTCTTCTCCTGTGCGTGCACGACTAACTCCGACTACCTTAATTTTGAAAGTGTTTTGATGAGCGATAATGATAACGTGACATTTCTTAATCCTAAGAAGAAAGCAGAGGATCCAAATCCAGACAAGGAATCTCTATCATACTTCCTGGGGGGGATTGATGAGTACAGTTCTTATCAAGACGCCGAGCGTGCTGGTAAAGCAGTTATGGCAGGAATTACCAAGGTGTGCACTGAGAAGTTTGGTATTACACACCATGAAAGTTTCTATGCTGATGCAGCAGTGGTTTCTGTTTTGGTATACGGCATGTTCTTGCGCCAACGTGGGATGGATACTCCGGAAACAGTTATGCTAACTGATATTCGTAATGCTCTTGATACGACTTTAAATAATGGGGATGAAGAAACGTGATTGTTGTAGATTATAATCAGACTGCAATTAGCAGTCTAATGGTAAATTTGGGAGGTCGTCGAGACGTTGAGATAAATGTTCCTCTAGTTCGGCACATGATTATAAATGCACTTCGGTCATATCGTAAGAAGTTCGGTCCTGAGTTTGGCGAAATGGTTATCGCATGTGACAATCGCCATTATTGGCGTCGTGAGTACTTCCCGAACTACAAGGCAAACCGTAAGAAGTCTCGTGCTGATAGTGGATTCGATTGGAACTCTATCTTCGAGGCACTGCATCTTGTTCGTGCTGAACTTGCTGAACACTTTCCATATGCTGTAATCGATGTTGATGGTGCAGAGGCAGATGATGTCATCGCAGTGCTCGCTGAGTATAGTCAGACCATGAATACCGATGGTCTCATACCCAGCGCTGAACCTTTCCTTGTTCTCTCTGGTGACCATGACTTCAATCAGTTGCAGAAGTGGAGCAACGTTAAGCAGTATGCTCCTGTTCAGAAAAAGTTTATTAAGTTGACTGAAACTCCTGATGCAGTTCTCATGGAACATATTATCATGGGCGATAAGGGCGATGGTGTCCCCAATATTCTTTCTGGTGACGACACCTTTGTTAATGGCGACCGTCAGCGTCCTATTCGCAAGGAAGCACTTGCACTCTGGAAGACGCAGAAACCTGAAGACTTTATCAACAGCGACGAAATGTGGCGGAACTACCAGCGCAACCGTGAACTGGTTGACCTATCGCGCATTCCTGAGGACATCAAGGAAAGTATTATAGATAATTATGAGATGCAGAAAGAGGGCGATCGTTCTGGTCTTTTGAATTATTTTATCGCGAATCGTATGACACAATTAATTGAACTAGTGGATGAATTTTAAATGGCAATAATACCTCAGAAATTTAGGCAGATCAACGAGGCTCTTGACTGGGCAGTTGAAGCAAAGACAACCGAAGAACTCTCCGCACGTGTTCGTGCAATCTCAGTAAGCAACTCTATTCTTATGCGACTTGTCGCGTGGGGTGTTGGTTACGAGCAGGGTCCATGGAATCTACCAGAAGGTAAGACTCCTTTTAAGGATGAGGGTCTCCCAGAAAATATGGGCGATACTACCATTACACAGGAATTCCGTCGCATTCTAACTCTACTACCAGAAGGCAGCGCCAGTAAAGTACCGCAATTCCGCAGAGAGGAAATTTGGATGCAAATCTGTCAGGGTGTAGTTTCTACTGAAGTAGAAATTCTTGATCTTGTAAAGGACCAGAAACTTCTCGAAAAGTATCCCACGTTGGCGACTGTTCTAGAATCTTTTCTTATTGGATGGAAAGCACCTGAGGTTAAGAAGTCGTCACGATCAAAAAAGTCTTTAGTAAATTAATCTTTACTTTATTTCGCAAACGCGAGAGTAGAGAACTCTTGGTTGTTTGGGGGGTTAAACAGAAGATATGATCTACACAGATAAATTTGCCTTTATACACATTCCAAAAACATCTGGGATGAGTATAAAGGTGAGTATAAAATCAAATTGCCCTGATGCAAAATACATGCCTGTCGATCCGTTCAGCGAAGAAAGTACGGACTGGATACAGTTAATGCAGATGCATAATCCTTACTCTTATTGGGAGTCGTTGGTTGAAGATCGATGGGTGTTTTCTGTTGTGAGAAATCCGTTTGTCAGAGCTGTAAGTTTTTATGTATTTTTAAAAACCATATATGATTTTAAAGATAACCTTCCTGACTTGACTTTTGAAGAACTGTATACAAAAAAAGATAACAACTTTCATATTCCAACTACTACGCAAACTGAATTTCTAACAGGAAGTAAAGGTATCGTTCCAAATATTTTTAAATATGAAGATGGGTATGCTGACATTGAAGATAAATTAGGTTTTAAGATATCTCAAAAAATGAATGTTACTCCTCCATATAATTATTTGGATTACTATGATAAATCTAGAGAGAAATTGATCCTTAATCTATTTGAAGAAGATTTTGGCAACTTTAATTATAGCACTAGTTTGCCCATATAAATAGATCTTTCCAGCACCTACGAAGAAGGAACATCGATGGGGCAAATTCTTGAACACAAACACCTGATTATCAGGGCTGAATTGAACAATCCTCCAACTTGTGCAGAAGCGATTCAAGATTGGATGAAGACATTAGTTTCTAAAATTGGTATGAAAATACTGATGGGTCCATATGCGATTTACTCGGATATGGAAGGTAATCGTGGTCTGACCGCAGTTACTATTATCGAAACTAGTCATATTGCTATGCATGTGTGGGATGAAGTTTCTCCTGCTCTTATGCAACTTGATGTCTATACGTGTTCAGCGCTGAATACGAAGGATGTTTTCGAGGCGCTCCAGGAATTTGATCCAGATCATGTCGAGTTTAAGTACATTGATCGTGAGCATGATTTGACGTTGATTGATAAAGGCATTGTAAATGAGGTTTTACCTCTTTCAACATAAGACGGAACTGTGGATCGTAAAGGATCCAACTATCGTTCCAAAACCTCGTGAGTTGATTCTACAAACAACCAATATTGAGTTGATTCGCGAAACTGCTTCTAAACAACAAAAGATCTCTAAAGTCGTCGACAAGGTAACTCGTCAACGTAATAAATTGCACACTCCAGAAGGCAGAGAAAAAATTGCCGAGGCAAAGAAGGGTAGTAAAAACCCAAATGCCAATGGATTGTCAGATGAGCATCGGGCAAAGATTAGCAGGACGATGAAGGGAACTCGTCGAGGAGAGAATAATCCGATGTATAATCGGAGGCACTCCTACGAGACTCGCCGCAAGATGAGTCTTATGCAAAGTATGCGTGTGCGAAAGTGGTGTGTTGAACCTAGTGGCAAGACGCATCTGGTCGACCCAAGATCGTTCAGTCTACCGAGTGGATGGTTATGGGGGAGACATTACGATCCATACAAATAAATTAAAAAAGTATTGACTTCATCTTAAATAAAGCGTATATTGGTTCTCTAACTAATTGGAAGCGTGTCAGAGTGGTCGATTGATCTAGTCTTGAAAACTAGCGTACCGAAAGGTACCGTGGGTTCGAATCCCACCGCTTCCTCCAGTATTGGACCCTTAGCTCAGTAGGTAGAGCAGGATGCTTTTAACTTCAAGGTCGCTGGTTCGAATCCAGCAGGGTTCACCATTTTTTGAAATAAAATGAAAATAAGTGTTGACTTCTTCTACGTTTTGAGGTATACTGTGTGTATAGTTTGAAAGGAAATTGACTATGTTGACTCTTCGTGATATTAATGTCGCTACCAACTCTAAGGATGGCAACATCTTTTCAGACCTACACAAAGATGTGTATGGTTTCCGTCCTCGTGATGTTACCTTCTCTTCAACTGAAGAGTTTGATGCTGAATACGAGCGTCTCGTCGGGATACTCTCTGTGCAGATCGACGAAGAAAAGATTCGTCAGGATCGTAACTTCGCTGAGTTCGTTTGTCGTGTAGACGGCATCATGGGTTTGGTCAAGAACTGCTTTGATAATGCGGCAGCAGTCGCCATTATCTGTGAAGCAGAAGGCATTGATGACGAAGAAATGCGCTTCTATGGTTGGGAATCTCTTGAGTATCGTCTCGATCTCAAGTATGGTTCTATCAAGAAGTGGTTGGAAGAATAAATAAGTTTCCGCCCTTATAGCTCAGTTGGTAGAGCAGTTGATTTGTAATCATCAGGTCGTGGGTTCGAATCCTACTGAGGGCACCAGTTTTATTCCCTAATGGCGCAGCGGTAGCGCAGTTGACTGTTAATCAATTGGTCGGTGGTTCGAATCCATCTTAGGGAGCCAGTTTGAATACGAATAGACCACCTATGCTGAACCCGTGAAGGGGTAAAAATACGGTTGCAACCGTATTGTTTATCTGGGAAGATTGCAACGTCGCGAAGTAAGCAATCAAGGCACACTTAGGTGGTCACTCTTTTATGCGCCTATGGTGGAATTGGTAGACACGCTGGTTTTAGGTACCAGTGCGAAAGCGTGGGGGTTCGAGTCCCTCTAGGCGTACCATTAAGAAGTTTAATGCGGGTATGGTATAGAGATTGTGCCTTAGCCTTCCAAGCTAAAGAGGTGAGTTTGAGTCTCACTATCCGCTCCAATACCCAATCAGGGTACCATTTAACAACCAAGGAATAAATTATGAATATCAAGACTTTTATGGCAGCAGCAGTTATTGCACTTACAGCAGCGTGTACTCCTAGCGAGGAAACCCCAACTGTATCAGAAGCCGCTGGCCCAGCAGCAGATGAAGCACTTGCTACAGCAAATGCAACAGAAACTGTAGAAGTTTTTGCGGCGGAAGCGACTCCGCAAACAGATTCGAAGTAATTAAAAAACTATTGACTTATACGAGAAATTATAGTATATATAGAGTGTAGTTTGACAATAATTAGAGATCAATAATAATGCCCTTATATACTGTTTTAGATGTAGAAACACGTGAACCCCAGGATGATTTCTGGGGTTCATTTGATGCATTACAAGAGTTTCTAGAGAAAAATCCACACCTTATCCAAGGCATAACTGCACCGAATATTATCGGTGGCGTAGGTGATGGCGTTAGACCACCAGACCACTTCAAGGAAGTGATGGCAAAAATTTCAGACGCAAATCCCAACAGTCCTCTTGCTCAAGACTATGGCAAAAAAGACAGTAAGACTATCAAAACCCAAGCAGCAGTCGCCAAGGCGAAGAGGAAAGCAGGAGGTTCATTGATAGGATGAATCTATTGGTTGCAGTCCTTACTTCAAGGGATGTTGAAAAATTAAAACGTTGTATCGAGAGTGTTCTACCTCAAACCAGTGATGTGGTTGTGGTATGCAACACTCTCGATTTTTCATTTGTAGAGCAAGCGAGATCTGTTGCAGAGGAATACAATGTAGAGTTTCTGGTAACTGAATCTAACGGAACACCAGCGAAGGGAAAAAATTCTGTTCTAGAGATTTTCCGATCTCGTTCACATGCATATTACATGCAAGTTGATGCGGATGACTATCTTGCTCCTGATGCATTGACCAAACTTGTTAATATTGTGAACAATAAACCAGACGTTGATGTTGTCGGTTTGATTGATGGTTTCGTGACATATAATGGAAGTGCAACAACCAGTAATGCATTTTTGTCTAATGGTAATGTGTTCAAATTTGCTGACGTGCAGGGTGCGCATAAACTTCGATTATTAGAACTCGGTAAATTATTGTTAGATAATTTGCAGTATAATCGAATGCTGTTATATTCTAATAAGGCAGTTAATACTTTCAATTTCGATGAGAAGTTTATTGGTTCAGAGGACATCGTTGCATCTTATAAATTATACTATAATTCAGACATAAATTATGTTCTAACGGATGAGCATCTTTATGTGTATGACTTGGAAGATAGTGGCAATTTTCATACCTTCTTGAGTAATGCGTCTGAAATTAAGAAAGTGCTTAAAGAATTGAAAGTCATTTTGAATGAGACTGCAGTATAAAATAGATCTGAAAACAGCAATAAAGATTGTGGGTAAATTGATTAAAAAACCACATAACACAATCTTTCTGTTTCAGTTACTGCATGCTACGAACGCACCTTCTTTGAAGTGGACATACAACAAACTTCTGGAAACAGAACACGGTGGCGAGGTTGCATACAACTCTGAAGAAGTATACGAATACTTCCCTACTCTCGGTGATCGACCAGAAGGTTCCGTTGGCAAACGCTGTCATGAGATATTTCCAAATCAAGAACTGCTTATAAGAATAAGCAAACGAAAATCTAATGATGTTTGGATCGAAGCGAAACATCCTTACAATTGGATGGCAAGAAGATACAGAGATACACACGACACATGGCATGTACTAACAGGTTATGACACCCAGATATTGGGGGAGATGTGCCTCGCAATGTTCTCATTCGCACAAACTAAATCGCTTGGTTGGTTGCTCATTTCATTTGTTGGGTTCGTTCATAGAGGAATGAAACTTTCTGACATTGGTTTGATACAAAAAGCATATTTACGAGGAAAGAATGCTAAGTTCTTACTTGCAGAGAATTATAATATATTATTTGATGAAGATTTAAGCGCAGCAAGAGCACGGTTGGGTTTATGATTCGTATTGACAGTAATTATCCCATAGAAGAAATATTACAATTCTGTAAGGAATCCCAGAACGACATACGTCCTGCTGCTTTTAATATGGATTTTGTCGACTGGGAAAACAAACCACACACTCTACTGTATCTTCTGTATAAGGAGAAGAGATTCGATGGTCCTACCAATGGGTATGTGGTATGTAAAAAAGAAGGACGAATTGTTTGCGGGCATGGATTTTATGTCTCGGAAATAGATAGAATGGTGTGCATGGGATGTCGTACTTATACTATTCCAGGTATAAATTGTCATGCATTACAGGGTGACATCAAAGACTTCATTTTTGATGTTGCCAGAGAAAATGGCATGGCAGGTTTTTTTATCTCGATGAATGAATACAATAAACGATTTGTCTATGGATATAATAAAATCAATGATCCTGCCAATTTCAAGACATCTTTTCGTGACGAAACTGGTCAGTGGTGGGCGAGGAAAGATAGAAAAATCTCTCCGACTATGCCATATGATTATCCAATTAACTTAAAAAATGTAAAACAGTGGATTATATATCATTTGTGGGATTCTTCCTATGAAGAACAATTGATCACAAAATTAAAAACTTTGGAATGGATTGAATAATGGCATTAGATGGTATAATTTTTGGTGGAATGATAAATGTAGATGAACACACACGAATACAGGATATTGATGGTCTAAGTTATAGTTCTCTTCACAGAAGCGCAGGTTCTCATAGAATTGCCTCGTTTTTGCGCCAACATGGTCTCGACATTGAAGTCGTAGATTTTGCTCCTTCTTGGAAATTTGAAGAATTCCAACAATTGATTCGTTCGCGGATGACTTCAAAAATGAAGTTTGTTGGTCTGGGAGCAATATTCAACATGAATACAAAAACTCTCGTTCGTTGTTTTACTTGGTTGAAGCAGACCTATCCAGATGTTATATTAGTAACAGGAGCAACTGATTTTTACAATCTGCACTTTATTCCAGCAGACTACATGGTAGTAGGTTATGGTGAACTTGCAATTTTAGAAATCTTAAAAGGTACTGTAAAGTCCACAGAAGAAATAATCGATAAAGAAGGCAATACAAGAAGAACTGTTCATGCACTAAAACAATATCCTGCGTATCCGATGCGTAACCTTTCAGTTGATTATGAAAAACGAGATTTCATGAACTCGTTCGAATCAGTTACTATAGAAACAAGTCGTGGATGCAGGTTTAAATGTGCGTTCTGCACATATCCCGTTCTGGGAGTTAAAGATGACCATACTAGATGCTCTGAAGATTTCCGAGATAACCTTATGCGAAATTATGACAATTATGGTATACAACGCTATTCAATCGCAGACGAAACTTTTAATGATTACAGCGAGAAGATTATAAAGTATGCAAATGTAGTAGAAACTCTGCCGTTTAAACCAAACTTTGGTGGATATATTAGAGCAGACTTACTACATACCAGACCACAAGACATTGAGCATCTTGCTCGTATGCAGTTTAATGGTCATTTTTACGGTGTTGAGTCATTTAATCGTGCTAGTGCTGCTGCTATCGGTAAGGGGATGGAACCTGCTAAGATTCAGCAAGCAATTCTTAATACCAAAGATTATTTTATGAAACATAATGGGTATTATAGGGGAAGTATCGCTCTCATTGTAGGATTGCCGTATGAAACTGACGAAACGCTCAATGAAACTCGAAAATGGATTTACGAACATTGGAAAACGAATCATGTGCATTTAAATCCATTGGTCATCGCGAGCACTCATAATAATGTTAAACAAAACACATTATCCACGACATATGAAAAGCAGGGTTATACTTTAATCGATCCGCAAGAAGTTAAACTAGATGAATCTCATCCTGATCTCAAAAGAGTATTTCAAAGCAATTTTATTGCTCCTGAAATGAAGTATCAAATTAAAATGACTGCTCGCAACCTCGTCCCATCTGTAATGCTACATAAATGGAAAAGTAATACAGGTATGACAGAAAGAGATGCAATATTGTGGATTATCAACAATTTCTGGAGTAAAGAAGATTGGATGGACTTTGGCGCAGAACATTGGAAAATGTCCGAATGGTATGTTGCAGGTAAAACTGATCAGGATATGCTAGGGTCGTATCGAGATCTAGGTGGTATTAGACCACCATTACACACAAAAGTCGATTTTATCGAGAAATACAAACAGCAAAAACTTGATGTTATACAGTAATAAATATTGCAGAGGTGATTTATGATTGTTACGTGTGGACCAGAAAATAGCAGAGATTCGTTTGAATTAACGATTCCAGAAAATAGAAGCATTGGTATAATGTTGAGCAGTGGTGCTGATAGTGCAATATTGCTCTATCTGATGTGCCTCGAGTTGATGCAAACTGGAAGATCTACAGATGAAATTAAATATATTTTCACTGTCCCGAAAACAGATGGTGCTGAACTGCATAGCGCAGGCATCGTAAACTGGATAAATGAGAAACTCGATATTAATCTACTACAACCAATAATCTTTGGTGCAGAAAATGTGCAAGATCTACACCATTCGGTGCAAATTAGCGAAAGTGTTCGAGCAGTTTTCGATAAGTACGATCCTACGTTCACAGACCTACATGTTTTCCTAGCAGACCAGAGAGCAGTACCACAACCTTGGCCGTTTGAATCTGATATTGCAGTCGATCCGTTTCGAGTGACAGAAAATCCATATCCAGAAATTATAAGTTTGCCATTCAACGACCTCTATAAATCTCATACAATAGATTTACATTTCATGTTCAACACAGAACGACTACTAGAGTTGTCACACTCCTGCACGCAACTGAATGCGGGTCGATGTAATGTGTGCTATCATTGTCATGAACGACAATGGGCATTTGACCAACTCGGTAAAATTGATCCAGGAACCAATTGATGGAAAATGCAACTTTTAATCCGCTTACTGAATTTGTCGTCTCATATGGAGATCTGGTGGAACTGGGGTTTCACAAGATCGATGTAAATGCATATAGAGATCTTATCGTCAATCATCCAGAATGGAAGCAATATAACACATATAAGCAGGGGTTTAATCGCTACGGATTATCGATGACCAGTTTGGATGGTGGATACTCTGGTATTCCCGACCTAGAAAGTCTGATGGAATACTACATGCATACAAAAAAACTCTATTATGATAGAGACTTCAAAGTCAGAACTTCACTCTCATATGAGATACCAGAGATCTCAGAATTGTTTGATTTCTTCGGTGATTCCTTGGGACGTTCACACTTCTTGCGATTAGATAAAGGTGGATTCTTTCCGCCGCACAGAGATCACGAATTCAGTTTACCTAATAATATGCTTAGAATTATCGTGCCGTTCTATAAATTTCACTCATCAAACATGTCTTGGATTTTTGATGGTAAGGTTGTGCAACTAAGAGAAGGTATCACATATTTTATGAATACGACCAAGGCGCATTCGCTATTTTCCTATGTTGATGGATGCACCATGCTAGTGTTAAATGTATGTGCGACCGAAGATATAATGAACCGAATAGTCAGAAAAATGCGAGTTTACTAAAAATAATTCAATCATTTTCATTTAGGGGCTTGACTTTTACCACGTTTTGGGGTAGAATGGTAATACTAAGAAAAGGAAATGAAAATGATTAAAGTTTACCAAATTCAACTGACCGATGCTGAAATCACTGCTGTTAACAGCGGCGAAACTAGCGACCGCATCAAAGCGTACTTCGATCGTAGTTTCGAAGGTAATTTCAAAGCTGAAAACTTCCAGTATTACACCCACGTTGCTAACGTTGACGTTGATGATATGGAAGAAGCGTTCGAAGCAATGAATCTCTGGGAAGAAAGCATATATTTCGAAGACATTTTCAAACTCGCTCCCTGCTCCTCAATGTCGGTTGGTGACATCCTTGAGGTTGATGGAACTCTATACTATTGTGCTCCCCTTGGATTTCATGAAATTAAAGCTTGACTTTATCTCCGTTTTAGGGTATACTGTGTATATAATTTGAAAAGGATTTTGTTATGAAATATGTTTTGCTTATCGCTGGTCTCCTCCTCGTCGCTGGTGCGCTCGGTGCTGAAGATTTTTACCTCGAGTGTCGCGCTGCTGCTGACTGTGTTGCGGGGGATCCCCCTAGCGCAGTCGCTTTCGGTCTCCAGATGATTATCGGGTTTCTGATGATGCTTGGTGGTGCAATGTTTTTGAAGAATGATGAATTAGCATGAGTGAAGTTGTAGAAAAAAATATGTTCCTCGAAACTGTAAAGTGGATTGGTACTGCCTGTGTCATCGTCGCCGCGACCTGTCGCGCATTTGAGTTTCATACGGTAGACCTGATTCTGTCGATTTTTGGTGCTGCTTTGTGGGGTTATGCCGCTTACGAGATGAAAGATAAACCTCTGATCGTGGTCAATGGTTTCATTACCGCCATCCTTCTGTATGGAGTTGTGAAATGAGTTATTGGTTGATTGTATTCCTGTTTACCGCTGAGGGTGAGTTTGTAGCAAAGGATGTTTACGAGTCTGCAAACAAAGAGCAATGCGTTGCTTTTGCGGGCGATGTCACTCGTACTATTGTTAACAGTCAACTGCAAGCACAGTTCTATTGTGTGAGCGATGACCATTATATGGGTCGTAAGCAGGACGAAGATATTCCCTATGATTAATTATGCAAAGATGTTTAAATCTATTGACAAATGTCGCCAAATAGCGTATAATGCTAATAATGAATGGTTTGAGGATTATTGGCACAAGGTTGCTGATGACCTCGAAGCGAAGTATGTTGTCGGGCAACCATGGTTGCGAACTTATGATGGAAAGTTGAAATAATGCCAAAATATCTTGTAGAAACTGTTAGCGTATTCCGTATGCGGTATGTCGTAGAGGCAAAGAATGCGTCCGACGCGAAGGATGAAGTCACCATGAGCATGGGTGATGATTTTAAAGAGTTCTCGCAACTCCATGTTGATGAGATGATTACATCTACACGCAAGATTGATAAGAAAGAATATCTTCGTATGTTTGATGAAGATAATGTCTATCTTAAAGATTGGGATGAAGACCAGAAACTGGATTTCGTGAATGTTCTGAACTATGGGGATGCAGAATGATCGTTGAGAATGCAGCACTATGTTTGAGTTGCGGAGATAAGATTGTCTCCAAGCATCGACATGACTTTGTTAATTGCACATGTGGTGCAGTTGCAGTTGATGGTGGGCAAGAATATTTGCGTCGTGTGGGCGATTTTAGCAATGCGATGGATATCTCATGGTCTCTGCCCGATGAAGTTTACAATGAATGTGCAGAGGCAGCACAAAATGCTATGGACACTGGTCGCAACAAGTTTGGCATTGCCAATGCTGTGATGCGAACTCTGCGCGAGTATGAATATATCGTAGCAGAAGGCGAGCAGCGTGTGATGGCACAAAATCTTGGCGAGATTATGGTGGTCGAGGCAGACGGTAGTTACAATCGATATAAGAAGGTGAATGAAGATGCATAAAGTAGAAGTAACACTTACCACTGATCAATTCGACACAATGGTTGTAGAAGAACTTATCAGAACTCGCCAGACATTTCTGAACGATCTCGGCGCAAACAATCATGTGTTTGTATATGGTGACCAAGAAGCAGATGACATCGAGATTCAGAAGCATATTGATTCGCTTGATCAGTTGATCAAGTGGTTTGGAACAGAAAAGCAAATAGAGGAGGTCTATGGCAATGAGGGCTGATGATATTAAACAAAAAGCAATTGAAGTAATTCCATATGTTGCAGTGTTCGGAGTAGCGGCACTGGCAGTATATGGCATCACCAAAATTGTGCGAGCAGTCAATGATTTGGATTATCCACTTGATTTTGGAAGTGATGAGTATTTAACTGGACTTTCGAAGAAGTGTCATGAAGATTAATATTGGACCATATAGAAATCGCTGGACAACCTTGAGGTTTGAGCAATGCTATATTCGCATCAAGTATGGCAACAAACAAGTTCCTTACTGGAATGGTGTCAATCTTGTCGCTATCGAGGGCATAGGTGATCTAGAAACTGGTGACTGGTTGGATCGTAGCGTTCAGAAGATTTCTGATATCTGGCAGGATTTGCTTAATCTTACTGTAAACAAGATCATTGATAGAACGGATCGAAAGATCAAGGTACGTATCGATCAATATGATACATGGAGCATGGACCATAGTCTTGCTCTAATCATTCTGCCAATGCTAAAGCAACTGCGAAAATCAACACATAGTTCTTGTCAAGTCGATGATGTTGATGTTCCCGAGGAACTTCGCCGCTCTACTGCTGTTCCTGTTGTCGTTGATCATGATATCGACGATAACTACCATAAGCGGTGGGAATGGGTGCTCGGCGAAATGATCTGGGCATTCGAACAGATCGTTGATGAAGATCATGAATCTCAGTTTTTTGATCACTCTGTGAAACCATATGTGTATGACAAAGAAGGTCATGTCAAACACTCAGAACGCATTCAACGTGGAACAATATTGTTCGGTAAATATTATCAAGGACTGTGGGACTAATGGTTAAAGAATCAAAAGGCGGAACATTTGCACCAGCAGATTACCCTGTAATCAAGCGTGCATTGCACTCGTATCTTGTTGAGTGCTTGCGTGCAGAAGGTGTCAGTGAACGCGACCCACATCCAGATGTGGTAGTTATTTCTAATCTACTTCACAGATTAGGTCGTATTGACGAGTAATAAATAGATGCATGAGCGAAGAAAACATACCATCTCGTCAGCATCGACGTTTAACTCTCTCTGAGAAGAGAGATAAATTGCATGTTATGATCGAAGAAATTGACGATTTTATCTGTGAGTCTATTCAGTATTGCGATGATCCACAGGATCTAATTGCCATCGGTTCTATGCTTCAAGTTATCTCCAAAAATATTTTGACTTCTGCCTTGGGAGATAAACAAAAATGGGCAGTATCTATTACACAATATGCACTGGACACCCTAGAATACGATGTTAATGATCGCATTCCCAGAGGAGAGATTCCAGTAGAGGTATTCAAGGGAATATATTACTGATGGCGTTTGAGAAAATTGGTCCTGCCTTTATCTGGCGTGGTTATATGATGCAGGAAGCAGAAGAGTTTATCAAAGAGCAACTTGAGAAACCACTAGTTGACAGTCAGACGACTGGTGGGTATAACTCTGGGATCACCGAGGCACGCACCTCAGAGCAGTGCTCGATTAATCCAACCAATCCATACTGCCTAAAGATTAAGCAAGCAGTAGTACAACTCAATGAAGAGATGTGGAATATCAATGTGTTCGAGCACTGCAGCGAGAACAACTTTATTCGGTATCGTGATGGTGGTAAGTTTAAGATGCACTCAGACATTATCTTCCCAACAAACTATACAAACCACGTGTCGCGACCAATCCGAAAAATCAGTGCAATCGTATTACTCTCTGATCGTCAGACATTTGAGGGTGGTAAACTTGCACTATTCGTTGACGAGAAGCGTATTTCATTCGACTTTAATCAAGGAGATCTACTGGTGTTTCCGTCTTATGTAAAGCACCAAGTCGATGATATTACTGGGGGTATTCGTTACTCCACCGTCCACTGGTCGTATGGAGGATTCTGATTTCATTTGTTGTTCCCAAAGAAGCATATGATCCAGAGCACGATTTTCCCAACTGGAACCACCAGTGGGCAGGTGGTGTTTACAAAGGTATCTTCACGCAACAGAACAAAAACTTCTACACTGCTTTCGAGAAACTGTTTGCACAAGAGAACATCGCTCGTGTCCTAGAGATAGGAACTGCTTGGGGTGGACTCACACTTGCACTTACAGACATCACTTTCGCCAGCGGCGTAGAGGTCCGCGATGCTCCAATTACCACATATGACATCATAGAAACTCGACACGCAGATAGACTGCGCAATAGGCAAGTCGATGTTCGAGTGATGGATGCATTTGAGGATTTAGATTACATCTGTGACTACATTCAGAGTGATGGACAAACTCTCGTACTATGCGATGGTGGTAACAAAATTGCTGAGTTTAATCTGTTTTCTCGTATTCTGAAGACAGATGATATTATTATGGCACACGACTACGTGATTGACAACGAATACTACGATGCATATATCAAAAACAATGTATGGCGCTGGTGCGAGATTAAGTATAAGGATATCTCTATCGCAGTCGATAAGTATGGACTCTGCTCTCATATGACAGATGAGTTCCAAGAAGCAGCATGGGCATGCTTCAAAAAAACCTCAGAAAATTACTCAAAAATGGCTTGACAATTGTCTTAAAATGACGTATACTGTGTGTATACGTTAAGGAGATTGTTATGGCGAATAATGTTACTACTCGGGTTGCTTTTGTTTGTAATGAACAGGCAATGGATCTCGTCAATCAGTGGTTCGCCAAGATTGATACTGATCCGCACGCATCAGTAACCTCATTGTTCGATGTTGCTAAGGAAGACATTACATGGGACTGGATGCTAGAAAACATCGGAGCGAAATATTGCTATGTCGACACGATATGGGACAATTGTGTGCGTTTAGTTAGCGCATGGGATTGGCCTGAGCATTTTGTGCAGTGGATGACAGAAGAGATTCTCGTAATCGATCCCGATGCAAGACTCGAAGTGGAATATGAGGATGAGTGTCCGAACTTCATTGGATACCACATCTTTACTGCTCTTGGTAATACAGGTTCTTCCCTAGATTCAGACCAAATCGAAGCAATGATTCGACGTGAGGTTCCCGCTCTCGAGGAACTGGAAGAGGGTAGCGACGAGTATTACGACATGCTATGGGAAAACTCTTCCGATATCTGTGATAACTGGCAGGAGCGTGGTTTAGATATATTGGTCGGTCGATAATGTTTTTTAATCTATTCTTAAAGGTCGCAGGTGATGCAGTCTTGCTCGCACTTGGCATTGCGGTTGTGCATTTCATTATTGTCGGTACTGCAATTGGACAAAGTAATTTCTTTGCAATGCTCCCTTTCTGCTTCGTACTTGCTGTCGCCAATCTTATAATTCGTATGGCGGAAATTCATAAGAGCCTTATGAATAAGGAATAAATATGTCTTATGACCGTAACAATCAAACTTCCCACTGTAACTGAACTTGACTGCGCTGCAGCAGGTGGAGATCTATCGCTCGGAAACCTCGATGGGTATTTCCGCAGCGTAGCACAACTTCCAGGACAGATTAAGTCTCAGTTATCCACTGCGGTGGATGCTGCCAACGATGATAGGTTAAGTAAGATACGGGATGCCAAGAAATTGGCAGGTTCTATCAGCGATGCTGATGCTGCTGCGATTACATCTGCGTTGGAAACTCTAACAGATGATCAGATTACTGATGTTCTAGATAAGATGACGCAGGTCGAGGATCTAATCGACCAGATCGAATCGTTCTTATCACCTCGTCCATTCTCCGCTCTTCATTCTAAAGAGTTGGAGGCACGATATCGTGGACGAGAGGTGTTCAAGAACATCGAGCATTTCTTCAAGAAAAAGATAGTCGAGATTCTGTCCGAGATTATTGGACTGCTTGGTATCTCGACACCACTAGATATCCCATTACCATTCCTGCCATCTGCCACGGTGGGTGACATGTTCACAACATCTGGTAATGCAATCATCAAAGCAGCGATAGCAACAGAACCCACTGTTGCTGGATATTTTGATGTGACGAACAAGTTTGATGGTAAACTGGGTGTCGACGTACCTGAGATGACTGCTGAGGAAGTATGGCAGAAGATCCTCAATTGGTTGAATACTACACTCAACAACTGGACTCTGAGTGTAATCAATGCCATTGTCGGTGCATTGGAAGACATTCCAGGTATTGGTATTGCAATCAAGGCAGTTCTAAGTGGCGTTGATCCTACCATTGCCATTGAAACATCAGTCAAAGCAACAATCGCGACAGTAAAATCAACTGCTGCTGGACATATTACTGATGCCAAAACATTAGCAGCGTCCGTCGAGAATACCACCATCACTGATGTTGCACGAGAAGAAGTGCAGCAACAGATAGATGCCAAGGTAAAACTCTCACAGGATCTTATTGATGGCGGTATTGACACACTGTTGTCTATTCAGATTCCATTGATAGGTCTTGGTGTTGGTAGCATTGCAGGTATAGATGATAAAGCAACTGAGTTGAAGAAAACCAAGGTGATTATATCCAAGGAGTATCTACTACATCATCTGGAGGATGCGTTCGATCATCTGATTGACAAGGCAAGAATGATCTTCCGCACGAGTCTTATTGGTGCTATCTTTGACATTATTGATTCTGCTTCTGCGCTAATAAAGGCAATTCCTATTGTCAATTCTATCTACACATGCATCGAAAAGGTCGTAAAGATCGTTCGTGGAGAGAATCCATTTACAGCATGCGATATCCTGCAACTGGCAGTGCCGCAGATATTCAACATGGGTAGTCTGACAGACGCACTTATCCCAGCAACAATCAAAAAAGAAACATCTACGTTCGGATTAATTCCAAATATCGCTTGACTTTTCGACCAATTTAAGGTAGAATGATTATATTATGAGAGGATTGATATGACATCTGTATTCAATGACGCTGAACGTGCTGAGATCGAATCCGTAAAAGATATCGTGCAGAAGAAACTGCGCGAACTGCTATCTGATCTACCAACCGACAACTATCCCTTCTTTAAGGAATCCATCCTGACTGGTGGATGCTTTGCGTCTTTATTCCTCGATGAAGAAGTCCATGACTGGGATGTCTATCTAAGGGATTCTGTGACTATATCTCGGTTCGAATCATTCGTAATGAGTGACACTCCCACTTTAAATGAGGTTGCAGATGTTACTTCTGAATACATGACCATAACCAATGTTGGCGGTAAGTTAGTGACTGCCAATGCCATTACGTTTAAGAATGGACTACAGGTCATCATCAAGACGGATAAGAAGCATCGTGAGACATTCGACTTTGTGCATACGATGCCATACTTCGACATGGCAAAGCAGCAACTATTCATCTCTCGTCAGCAGTATGATGCTATCAAGAGCAAGACGCTGATTAAAAATCCAAAGCATCAACAACCGATGTCTTCGATGTCTCAACTGAGATTTGATAAATTTATGGAAAGAGGATGGAACTTCTAATGAGGTATGAGTTACGTAGATGGACAGACCAGAGTCGAACTGAGTATGTAGTGCGACAGACGTCAGAAGATTACACAGCAATCAACCAGCAGTTTAATCGAGCATTCTTCGCATCCCGCGAACCAAACCTATTACATATTGTAGACACGGAGGAAGAACATGCGCTGCACGATTAACAATGATATGTGGGAGGATGTCGATAAGGTTTACTTTGTGCATTCTCTCAAGTCTCGTCCAAACTCGACTGGAGTCACTCTGAATCTAGAAGACGATGATGGTAATATCTCTGAGCGAGTGGTAGCATTTCATCAGATTGAATGGGTTGATGATGACAAGTAAAACTGAACAACGATACAAAGAAGCACTAGAACGTATACAGAAGTTCGGTCACTCGAATGGACATGGACATGGGTATACATGTGCCAATATTGCTGAGGAAGCACTGAAGAGTGACAAACTATCAGAGCATCATGACATATATAATATCAGACAATGAATAAAACTATTGACTTCTGCTCAATTATCGGGTAGAATGGTAATTCTAAGATTGAATAGGAAACTAGATTATGCCTGATATTATGATTAACACCAAGACTGCCGAAACGTTTAATGCATTCGATAAGTTGCGACTCGCCGAGACTCGACTCGAGTCGGTCACTCGCTATGCTCCTACGAGTAGCGAAGTCCAACGATTTCAGTCTATCATTGCGGATCTTCAGTCCAGCATGAGTAAAGATGCACTGATTGAGTATGCCGTGCAGAAGAATGCTGTTGCCACTGCTGAAGAACTCAAGAAGCAACGTGCTGCTGATATCAAGCGCATGAACGAAAACCGTGATAGAGAGAGCATATAATGTTAGAGTGTTTAATCATGGGCGATAGTATCGCAGTTGGCACCAAGATGTTTGCACCCACTGAGTGCGTATCCCACTCCAAGGGTGGATACAACACGTGGCAGTGGAACAAACGCTGGGGTAGCACTCCACTCGAGGCAAAGACTGTAGTAATCAGTCTGGGCACCAACGACCACTCTGGTGTAAACACATATAAAGAACTACAGAAGATTCGATATCGTATTCGCTCTGTGAAGGTTGTGTGGGTCATGCCTCCGTGTAATAGTGGATTCTGTAAACCCAAGGTAAATGCCGTCGTAAAGCAGATTGCTGCACAATACAATGATGTCACCATCTCTACATCCTACGTCCAACCTGACAAAATCCATCCATCATGGCGTGGATACAAGGATCTGGTAAAGAAGTCTGGTATCTAATGACTGAGAAAGAATGGAAGCAACTACCACTACCAACTGAATCACCTCTGGTTCCGTATAAGCGATATCGAGGCAGCAAGGTAACATGGTCTAGTGGCAAGACTGCCTATTACTGGGTTGAGTATCATTTTTAAAGGAAATATATTATGACTGATTTATCTAAACTTGCAGGACGCATACGAGCGCAACTCGAGAAGAAATATCCTAATCAGTATGATCGTGAGTATGCATATTATGATCTAACCGTCAGGCAACTGCTGGAAATGCTGGAAGAAATGGGAGATGAAGACGATGTATGATATGTCAATCAAGGGACACATGGATGAGACCGAACTCCAGGTCATCGAGAAATGGGCGAGTGCAGTACCAGAAGGTGGTGTCATCGTAGAGGTAGGCAGTCTGTATGGACGCAGCGCAGTCGCATGGGCAAAGTCCTGCGATCCCTCCGTGAATGTATATTGCGTGGATGGATTTTATGATGCACGAGAAGATGTAGACTTCTATGATGAGTTCCGCGAGAACACTAAAGATATCTCTAATATCCATCCAATCATGGCAGTCTGCCCATTCTTTAAATACTCCAGATACGTAGACAAACCTGCAGATATATTCTTCGTAGATGCTACACACTCTAATCCAAATGATTGGCATATCATATTGTTTGGTATAAACAATATAAAGAGTGGTGGTCTACTCTGCGGACATGATTATTCCCTTGACTGGCCTGATGTGATAGAAAATGTAAAGAACTTAGAAGAAATGCTGGGAACTCCTGCAACTCTATACCCAGAAACATCTCTGTGGTCGTTTGTGATATGAATAATAACGACATGCAAAAAGAATATACAGAAGCATTGAACAAGTCTTTTAAGAGAACTTATGATGATTTCTATCCTGAATTCCGTGATAATGAATCTAAAGAAAAAGCATTAAATGAACTGTTTGGAGTAAAGTAAATGATATGGAATGTAATTGGTGTACTATTATTGTTATTGAATGCATATTATGTATGGAAAGATGTGAAGAATGATACTATACGTAAGGTATCACTACTGAATGCATTCGCTGCTGGTGTGATATTGATGTCTCTAATATGAATAAAATGTGAATGTTAGTACTTTTCGCTAACATTTAGTACGTTTTACGCATAGTCCTGTTCTTGAATCGAATGGAGCGAAATGGGGCGTTTTGGGGTGTGTCGAGGTTTGTCTTAGTCCGCTCACACTTCGCCACTGACCGCGACAGGGCACAAAAAAAAGTTGTCGGGAAGCAAGATAAGTGTTGACTTTATCCTAAAAATAAGGTATACTGTGTATATAATATGAAAAGGAAAAAAATTATGCTTCGTTCTACCAATGTCCTCCGCCACTCGCGCTTCTCGGTTACTCCCTATGACAAAATGTTCAAGGGTTTCCACGTGCTTGAAACCGTCGCTGGGGTGACCAATTCGCTTCGTACCTTTCCTCGCAAGCACCTCGCCATCGCTTATGCGTTGGAACTAGGTAATACTACTATGGTCGAAAAAACCAATATGATGACTGGTAAGAAGTTCCTCGAACGTGAGAATACTCCTTACCATTGTTCACCTGCCTCTGAATCTTACTGGAGCAATTGATTATGACTGATTTTGTCCCTTACACTCACCCTGCTGTGACTCGTGTCTACACCTCCTCCGAACTCGCTCGGCAGTTGGTAAACAACCTGCTGGACCTCTCGGGGAATCACTACTCTTACGTTGCTGGTTACCTCGAGACAGTGCTTGCTGCGGTCGCCAAGGACGGGATCGACGAACTGGTCTCTGCGGTGGACTACACCAACCAGAAGATCGAAGTGCGCGAATACAACAAGCGTGCTGATGCTCGTCGACAGGCGTGGGTTGACGAAGAATTTGGTGTTACTGCATAGGGAGTTTCCTTCCTTTCTCTCTCTGTGCACCTACTGGTCCCTCTGTCAGCGATGGCAGGGGGATCATTTTATTTGTAGAAAGATGAAGAAAAGTGTTGACTTATACAGCAAATCGAGGTATACTGACTATGTCGTCTATGAAATGAAGGATTAAATTATGGCTTACGAATACACCCTAGCAGACGTTTATAAGATATATCAACAAGCGACCGACAAGGTAGCACAGCTCATAGAGTTTAGAGACCTAAAATTACCGTACAGCATAAATTGGGACAGGATAATAGAAATTGATTCACAATAAAGCAAAGGAAAAGTTATTATGAATACCGAATATTTCTCAGTTGGTTGTGAACAAGATTACATCAAGGGTCGATCAGCGAATGCCCTCCTTCCCCTGAACACCCCAGAGAACGTCCGCGATGTTCCCTGTGAGGGTTGCGCCAACATCGACCGTTGCGCTGCTCGAGCGACCGAGTGTGTCGCCTTCCGTCAGTGGTCCGCTGTGGGTAACTATCTTGACAAAGATGTAATGCGCCTCCTTCGCGTCCCTCGTGGCGTGTAGTAGTACTGGCTCTAGAGAAAGTGAGCTATGGAAAGTTGGACAAGGTACCCGAGCGGTGCGAGGGGTTAAGCGACGACTTGCTTTAACATCGTCTGAAAAACGCAATCGCTCTCCCGCTACACACTTTCCTATATAATGCGTCTTTAATTTTTTTGCGGCCAGATACAGGGTTCGAAAAGGTTCAACATGTTTATTCTCTGCTCCAGTAATTGTGCTGTCATGGTGAAACTTCGCTGTGGGCATACCAACATGTATCATTACTTCGGTCGGGCACTACATTCTGACACTGGGTTTCTTTTTCGGCATTGGAAAGAGCATCACAATCCTATAGTAGTTCTTCGTAATCCTTTAGACCGTGTGATGTCTGCTGCAGCGTATTGCGAACTTATTAAGGATGAGGAACAAAATCTCATAATTTTTGGTACACACTCTTTACCCTATATGCACAATATGATAGGATTTGATTTTCGCATCATAGATTTTTATGACCTTGAGCAGTATATTCCTAGGGAAAAGATGCAGTCATATCGCAGCAATTCGCGTGTCGGAGATGCAACGATTGAGGATGTTTATGTCGCGAATGAGTTCTACTCCTTTCAGATGTTGCAAACCGAATTGGACATCTATAACGAATTTATGGTAACCAAGGACAGAGTATCAGTAGAAGAATGGAAAAAATTGACGAACACACAGAGAGATAACCATGTTCATTCGATGTAACAGTAAATACGCGATACTAGCAGCGACTCGCTGTGGGCATACCAACATGTATTACTATCATGGTATGGAAGCGTATTCTGAGATGCATACACATAGCGTAAAGGAATGGAAAGAACACCACAATCCCATCGTAGTTCTTCGCCATCCATTGGATCGTGTTAGGTCTGCGACTTCCTATGCTACACAAGACATGATACTACTGACTACAGACATGCATAGGGATTTGGTTGCTCTCGCTGAGGATGAGTGGAGTGAGGCGAAGACCTTTAGATATGCTGTCGAACTTGGGAAAGAAAACTATAGACAATCTCTGCATGCGTTATATTCTCACTCCTTTCCATACATGTATAATATCTTGGTGGGAGTGAATTTTCGTATTATAGACTTCTACGAACTGAATAACTATGTTCCTAGAAGAGACGAACTCTTTCAGTCTCGTCGCACGGATTCGTATGTCGGAGATTCTGTTACAGCAGAGGATGTATATGTGGAGAATGTGGGATATTCCCTAGAGGAGTTGCAGAATGAGGTAGATCTCTATAAGGATTTTATGGCGAATAAGGAAAGAGTATCACCAGATGAGTGGAAAGATATTACAAAGGGGAGATTTGCTAGTGAGTGAAACATGTGATAGTTACGGGCAGAGTTGGTATGGTTTAAACAAGTATATCGACACGACAGTTAATTGGTGCCCCAGTGACTTCGAAGAACTGTTCGACCAGAACATGGCAGACCCGAAGCAGCGTGCATTGCTGGAGAAGAACGGGTGGACGAAAGACAATATTACGTATACCTTTAACAAAGACGGGTTTCGCTCGGAGGAGTTTACTTACGAACCAGACGACTCCGTGCTTTTCCTCGGTTGCTCCCTTACTGTCGGTATTGGCGTAGATTTGGAGAGTACTTGGGCGTATAAAGTGGCGAGCAGACTTGGACTTCGTCGATATAACCTTGGTGTGGGAGGTGGTGGACCCGATATGTGTTTCCGTTTGGCGCACCACTGGATCCCTAGACTTCGTCCGAAATATGTGATGATGCTCACACCCTACGGGGGAAGAATGGAGATATTGGCGGACAAAGCGATTATTCAATTAATGCCAAACTATTTGAAGCATCTTGAAAGAACTGGCGTCAGAGAAAAGGTTGAACCGTTTTATAATACTTGGTTGTCGCACCCTGCTAATGCCGAAATGAACCTATTGAAGTGTTCCTTGGGTGTGCAGTCTATATGCAACAGCATCGGTGCAGCACTCATAGAAAAACCTCTGGATAAAATAGAGTTAACAACTCTTATGACTGACCAAGGATGGACGGGAACAATGGGTCGAGATCTGATGCATCCAGGAAAAGAATGGCACGAAGCAGTCACTCAGAAATTCTTAGATAAAGTATGACAAATCCACTTACTCTACTAGATTATCCTTTGGACACTGTCGCTCTACTACAGTCAGCAGTGAATGCGAAACTGTGTGCTGAACCATATACTGATTCGCGGTATCCAGGACAAAGGAAAGAGGATTGGTATATTGGGCGATATACTGATGAGCATATCGATAAGATAATGCGCGATTTCGAAGTTGATGGAAGTCCAAGATTCTATTGGTTAGAACCTTTCGCAGATATACCGCAGCATGTAGACAATGGGACGCAGTGTTCTATCAATCTGATCATAACCGAGAATCCTGCTCCGATTACCGTTGAGGGTATTGACTATACGTATCAACAAGCATTGCTAAACACTACATTGCCACACTCCGTGACGAACGGAGATACCGAGCGTATTATGCTCAAGATATCCATCTTCGATGAGACATATGAATCTTTATCTGCAAGAATAAAATACAAATTAGCAAATTAGGGGCTTGACTTTATCTTCATTTTGGGGTATACTGTGTATATAATTTGAAAAGGAAAATAAAATGATTGAACAACAAGTCCTCGCTCGTGGTCTCGCCAATGCGCCTGATGCATTCGACTACATCTATGATTGTATCTCTGGAAGTCATGGCAACGAACTCTTTGAGTATGTCAATGATCTCTATCAAAGCGTCTCTATTGACTATCGCCTTCACCCTGATGATGACTTCGAAGATATAATTAATCGTCTCCTCGATGATTTAGGGGCTTGACTTCTGCCTCGTTTTAGGGTATACTGTCTGTATTGGTTATGAAGGAATTGATTATGGATATCACAGTAACAGGTATGGTTGGTAAGCGCAAGGAAAAGGCGAAGTTAATCGAAGCAGCAGAGTTTTTTGCGGCGCAACTAATGGATCCTCGGATGGTTCGTAACCTAACACTAGATATCGAAGTTTGGAAAAACTTTGACCTTGAGGGCGAGTGTGTCGATGAGGACGGCACGAAGAACCCACGATGGTTCACCATCGGTCTGAAGAACCAAGATATCGATGAGATGATCAAGGTTCTTGGTCACGAGATGGTTCACGTCAAGCAGCATGCCAAGAACGAACTCGCGACAGGACATGCGGTCGCCGCACGTGGTGGACTTAAAATCTACAGCAAGTGGATGGGACAGATCTGGAAACCCAAGGGCAAGGAAGATGCCTATTTCGATGCTCCTTGGGAGATCGAAGCATATGGTCGCGAAGTAGGTTTAAATCATAAGTGGATTGCACACAATGCGGTTTAAAAGTCGCCTACATATAATGTAAGAAAGTTTTGGAGATATTATGGTAAGAATTATTGTTGCAGATTCTAAACTCGATTGTGAGCATTTGCTTGGTCAATATGTTGATGACAGTCATTATGATATTGTTATTAATGAAGACACAGATTGCTACATGGAATCGGTCATGGGTTCACCCAGTCTTGGGAATGAGCAGCGTATTGCGTTCAAGTTCCGCAAGAACTGGTTTACACAGGAAGAACGAGATTCAGCATACATCGGTCTCCGCGAGGCAGCAAAAGAATCCCAGAATCGTGGACTCGCTGCTGGACCTCGCGGAGAACTTCTCGGTGTCGAAGGTCGCGGTGGACGTGATTGGGTTACCAGTTACGAACTCGAGGTTCTAGACTTCCTGCTAAATACAGACGGTCGTTTGATTGATGACCTTTCCATTGAGTCCATTCGTAAGAAGTATGAAGGCGCAGGTCGTTCTACTGAGGACGAGACTCGTGGTCAAGTCTGGTTGCGCAGTCAGGTCTGTAAGACATATCCCGAATACTTCGGATGGTTTGACAAGTGGGTCGACGGTCTTCATAATAAGACCAAGGAACAGTGCGCAGAAGAAGCGAAGATGATTGCCACTAAGTGGGTTTCACAGACCAACTACGCGAAGTCAGTATTTTCTGGCGTTGCTGGATGGTTCGACCGTTATCCTCGCATTCCCTTCGGTCGCGCCACCTCATACACTCGCGATGAACCAGAGAAGTTTGCTCTCTCGTTCCCGTTCCTCCAGTCGCTGGACAGAGGTTTTAAGGAACTCCTACCATGGCGTTGGGGTAATCAGCGAGCAGCGGCAGACAAGTTGGACCCTCGCTTCCTCGTTCCCGAGACAGTGTTTACCACCATTACCGTTAACAAGACTTTCCGCACTGCGTGTCACCGAGATGCTGGCGATCTAGACAGTGGATTGTCGAATCTTCTCGTAGTTGGTAAGGGTAACTATACTGGTGGTTATCTGGTATTCCCAGAATATCGTATGGCAGTGAATGTTCGGCCAGGAGATCTTTTGCTGGTTAACAATCACGAGATTATGCATGCTAATACTGAGATTGTTCTAGATACTCCAGATGCTGAACGTATTTCGTTGGTTTGCTATTTTCGCGAAGCAATGCTAGATCTTGGACCATGGGAATATGAGCAGACTCGTGAACAGTTTGTAACCGATCGTCGAATGGATCGTAACCACAAGTTCTATCGCCCACTCTGGAATGGCGTTTCGCCTGGAATGTGGGACGAACCTGAGTGGTATGAATATCTCGAGAACAAGATGGGCACTGAAATCTTAGAGAAGTATCACCCTACAGCGTTCACGGTGGAGTCTTCATTGGCAGATTTGTTCTAATGTGTGGTGTTGTTGGAGCATTTCTTAGAAATCCCAGTGCTGAAGACATGATGCTCCTGAAGCGTGTTATCTCTGAGTCTCGTATTCGGGGATTGCACGCAACAGGTGTGTCGTTTGTTCGTAAAAATCACATCTTTACCATCAAAGCACCACTTCCAGCAGATGAATTCCTTGATGGCATTGACATGTATAGCATGCTGAATGAAGATGGCAACCTTTACATGGTTGCACACTGTCGTTATAGCACTTCAGACCTAGAATTTAACCAACCATTGTTCACTGACAAGGTTGCAATCGTTCATAATGGTGTAATTACACAAGAATTGCCCGAAAATTGGTCAAAAATCAGTTCTTACGCGACTGAAACACGAAATGACAGCGAACTTTTGCTAAAAACCGTTGAAAATGGTGAAAATCCACTTGAACGTTGGCCTGATGCGTCAATTTCAGCGTGTGAAGTTCATTCTGACAAGATTTTTCGCTTCTACCGCAACGGTAAACGCCCACTTACACAGTATAGAACTGAAAATGGCGTAATTGTTGCTTCTACACATGATATTTTTAATCGTGCAGGTGTAGAAAAAACTATTGACTGTAACATGAATATAGTTTATACTGTTTCTAATGGTGAAATTACTGAAACAGCGGTAAATACTAACAATAAGGACTTGCAATATGGTAAATATGAAATATAATCCTGAAGACTTCACTTATGGGTACGAAATTGAGTGGGGTGACATAGATCGTCGCGTTGAAATTCCAGAAGAACTTGGTGCATGGGAGTTTGCGGAAACTGATATTGTAAACATTCATGCACCCTATCGCTACATCGCTTGTGATCCGTTGGGGAAGGAACCTGCCTTCGGTGGTGAGATTAATACCAAACCTACTCGTACGTGGGAGGAGCAGGTTGATCGTATCATGGACATTCATCTGCTGTTCGAAGATTTTGGTAATGAACCAACTGCTTCCTGTGTCAATCATGGTCACCTTCACGTTTTTGTTCCAGGACTGAAAGATGACATTGATGCATTGAAGCGTCTCACTGCATATATCAAGGTAAATCAGAAAGACACTATCGAAGCATGTTACCAGTTCCGCGATGGTGGTGGTATGAAGTCGGCAAAGGGTGCTACAACATATCTCAAGTTCGACGGTGGTCGTGAGATGCCTGATTACATGTGTGACAATATTGCCAACCTTGCAACAGATTTTAATTCGTTTATCAAGATGCATGCAGCAGGTAAAGATGGCGTTTCGATGGGTCGACCCTTCCGTTATGCGATCAACATGTATTGCATGAAGCATACTGGCACAATTGAGTTCCGTTGCTTCCGTTCAACTGTAAATCGTCGTGAGATGGAAGATCAGTTCAAGTTTGCAACTGCATTTATTGATGCAGCATTGAATGATGGACCGAGTGTCAAAGAAATCCTTGCTAACAATGATTTCAAGTTCCCACCATTCATCTGGGATCTAAATGAATATGCTGGTTGGATTAAAACCAAGTATGATAAGTCTCGTGGTGAAAAGAAACGAGAATTCCACGATGTTGTCTAGGTTGCGTTCGACAACCCGCGAGGAATTTACTAAACATATTACAACTCAGAAGCAAGATTCCTTTGCAAAGACTTTTGTCGCAAAGGCAGACATGCAAGAACTCTGGGATAACTGTATGGGCGTCTGGGAAGATGATAATCTTCTCGGCGCCATCATCGTATCATTCTCTAAGCGAACTCCCGTCATTGCTAACCTGCAGTTGCTCCATACATTCTATGCTTCGCGGGGCAAGGGTGTTGGTAGGACGTTATGTGACTTTGCCATTGCTGAAGCGCATCGATACAATGCCACATACTTCCGAGTGTCAGCAGAAGCAGATGCAGTGCAATTCTACGAGAAATGTGGATTCACTTTCCTCGGTGAGCAGAAGTCAGGCAGTCAACTGTCTATGTTCAAACTCAATGGTCCAACCTACCGCGATGGTTTATATGACATCAACGATACTGTTATTAATAAAGCAGTATATAGAAAAGGTAAGGGTGGATGCGTAAAAGTATTTGTAAAAATTGAAGAAAACCATTTACTTTCCCTGTAAAGTTTAGTATAATGGTATTGTAATGAGGATGTCCCTTATTACATGAAACAAAACTCCGAATGTTGATTTGTCACAACCGTTAATGGTTCACCACGCAAATTCCTTTCGTAGTTTACAATGAAAGTATTTTTTATGATTAATTTTATTAACACTGTCAGCAGTGACTACAAGTCTTATGAAACAAAAGCTCGCGAACTTACTGATTTGAAGAAGAAAAATATTCCTCTTCCGATCGGATCTTATGGTCAAGAATTAAATTTAGACCATACTATTTCGATCAAGTTTGGTTACGAGCACAATATCCCAGTTTCGGTAATTTGTCGCGATGACAACTTACAATGGATTTCTCGTGAAGATAATCTTCGCAAGGGATCGAAACTGACAGAGAAGTCGACCGAACTTCTTAAACTTTGGTATGATAATGGTATCATCGATACTCTTATTGGATCTGAAACATCAACGTCTAATGTAATTAATTATGATCTTTCCCAAATCTTTGCTGAATTGAAGAGTCAAAAGATTTCTGTTCGAACTGATGTTCCTGCAGAAATTGCTCAGTCGTGGGCTGCAGTCTGGTGCCAGCGTAATGAAACATTGCGTTGGGAAAAGACTAAGCGTGCAATTGGGCATGTTTCTTTAGCGACGCATGGTATAATGCAAGTTGCGGTTTATCCTGACGGAAAAATTGAACGTCTTGACGGTAACACGCGAACTCATATCTTCAATAACAACCTTCAGTTTCCTGATTATGTCAAACCTGAGAATTGGACTGTTCTTTTCTATCCTGTAAATGATAAAGAAGAAGCAGAACGTCTTTACCACTCAATTGACTCCAGCGATACTGCGGAAACTTTCTCTGAAAAACTGAGCGGTTATCTTCGTTACAAGAATTACCATTTGAATCTCCCTACAGTTTTTCAAAAGGGTGAGAAGGTTTATGACATTGCAGTTGTTGCCGTCGATCAGTATGTTCCTGTTGGTGAACATGACCCCATCAATCTCGCGGGACTTAACTCGAATGATATGCAGGAAAAGGCAATCAAGACCACTGAAGTTCTTGATTACTTCATTGAAGAATTTGTTACTCTTGGTAATATTATTTCTCGCGATAATGTTCCTAAGTCTTTGACTTCTCCATTGATGGGAATGCTAATTCGTTATCTCATGACCACTAAGGGTGAGCAACGCGACAAGGTTATAGAAGGTATCAATCGTTTGGTGGATTATCTAAAAGCAGGATATTTTCCGTTTACTCGACCATCCAATAAAACCTATGTAAATGGATTTTATTCGACGTTGAAATATCCCTCGATGATCAATCTGTTCATTATGATGGACGAGTTGCAAACTTCAGATTCCATTCATGGTACTACTAATCCTCACGTGAATAATATGTGGACTTCGCGTCGCATTATTCCTGATGGTGCAACTAAGACTTCTAAAAATAAAGTCGACCGTGCACTATATTGTGGATGGATTGCCTATTGCTTCGATAAATATCTTTCTGATGAAATCATCGACGAAGATATTGTATTCGATGTGACTGGTACTAAGTTGGATACCAATTCTCCGTTACATTTGTTTAATATGACTACAAGCACTGCTCGCAATATTATTGTGAGGAAATATGAGTCTTTCTGGGATCGAAGTATCTAACAGAGAATTATTCATTCGCTGGTATGCTTGGTCTGTTAGTCACAAGGATTGTGATCCTTCGGTCTGGCAGACCAACTACCTCAATAAGCGATATGAACACAATGACGAGGAACGTATTTGGTTGTGCTGGTTATACGGTAACACCTATTACCTTCCAACATCTTGGGTGCTCAAGAATGAGTTCCCAGACTACGAACTTGCGACTGTAGACCGTATTACATGGTGGAATAACGAAAACTATAAAAGACTTCGTTATCAAACAGATACCAAATACAATAAAGGGCATTTGCCTTCTATGTTTGAGTCGTATCAGAAGTTTATGGGTAAGAAACTTCAACGTGATGTATTAGAATCTCACTACGGCGATAACGAAACTCAAAACTTCGATAATCTTTGGAAGGTTATCAATACCAATTATCATAAGTTCGGTCGCTACACGACTTGGTTCTATATGCAGCATCTAAAGCATACTGCAGGAATTAAGATCGAACCTACCAGTCTAATGTTGAATGACTATTCAGGTAGCAAGTCACACCGCAATGGTCTCTGTTATGCTCTCGATAAGGAAGAATGGATTAATGGTAAACTCACTCAAGCGGAATATCAGTGGTTGGAAGATCAGTCTCAGTCGATTCTGGATGAATTACGTCATCGCTATCCAACTCTTGCGCCACAGTTCGACGCATTTACTATGGAAACCTGTCTTTGCTCGTTCAAGAAAATCTTTCGAGAAAGGTCGTCGCGATATCTAGGATTTTATCTAGATCGTCAAGCAGACGAGATTAATAAAGTAGCAGCAGACGGTTGGTATGGTATTGAGTGGAATGTTTTATGGCAATCTCGCGAAGAAATCCTTGACTCTCGATTGCTTTCGCGGTATGGTGTTAATAAGGACAAGTGTGGTGAATACGTTCGGTCTAGAACACTAGATAGAATGAATTGGATGTTTGATGTTGAACAGAAACCAGTTGGATTAGAGGATTTATTTGGATGAATGTAATTGCAATTTTCGGCGAACCTGGAAGCGGTAAGTCAACCCTTATGAAACGTTTGCTCGACGAGATTGGCATTTCTCGCGAAGTGAAGACTGATGTAAAGTTGGTTCCCTATCATAATAAGGACAACATTTACGTTTTAGGTAAGTATGAAGAAGGCGAAGTGTTTGGCGGCACTGACAAGATGTCAATGGCAGTTCAACCAGAGGCAGTGAAGTTTCTCGCATCTCGTGCTCCCAATGACATTGTTCTATTCGAAGGCGATCGTCTTTGCACAGGTTCATTCCTAGAAGAATGCGTCGATAAGTATGACACCTGTATCGTTTATCTACAAACCACTAAGGAAACTCGGAATGTTCGCTATGCAGAACGTGGTAGCAATCAAGACGAGACTTGGTTGAAGGGTCGTGAGAGTAAAATTAACAACATTCGCTCTAACTTCGTTCTTCAGATGGAGATGACCGAGTTTCTTAATGAATCTTTTGACGATCAGCAAAAAATCATTGACTTTATTAAAAAAATGCTTTATACTGGTTAAATGATATTAGAAAAACACGACGCAGAATACATCGCAAAACGATTCGTTGACTACATGTCAAATTATGGTCGTATTGACGATCATATGCGCATGAAAAAACTGGAGCGGTTGAAAACCCTTCCTCACTCTCTTCCAGGGTTTGAACCTGAGAACAATCTGTTCTCCGACTTTAATATGCACCCTGAAGACATGGATCTTGAGATCTATGAACCTTCACCGAGCGAATTTTCTACAATGGTAGAAATCACTTCTTCCTTTTGTAATGAGAATTCGTTCGGTAAGGAAATCAAGTTCATCGTACGAGAAAAGAATACTGGCAAGCACGTAGGATTCTGCCGAGTTGCCAGTCCATTCATAAACTCACGACCACGTAATGAATGGTTCGGACAAGTTCCCGATCTTCGGTCGTTCAACAAACATGCTGTCATGGGGTTCATCATTGTTCCTGCTCAACCGTTCGGATTTAATTATCTGGGCGGTAAACTTCTTGCACTTCTTTGCACCTCGCATGAGTTCCGCGAGATGTTTAACAAGAAGTATAACATGGACACTTGTCTATTTGAAACCACCTCATTATATGGTAGCATCAAGCAAGCATCTCAGTACGATGGATTGAAACCGTTTATCCGTTACACAGGCGACACTCTTAGCAATTTTGTTCTTTCTTTCTCCGACGATTTCTGGGACGAGACCATGGAATGGTTCTACGAGAAAAATAGTGGAGCGCCATTGTTTGGTCGTGAGGGTGTTGCATCATATAAGATGAAGATGCAGAACAAGATGAACAGCATCATCAGCAAATCACTGAAGGAGCATGAATCCGAACAGTATTCGGTGTTCTGCGATGCGCTTAAACTAAATAAAGAGATTACCACCAAGAAGCGTTTCTATATTTCAACATACGGGTATGAAAATTCCAAGGAAGTTATTCTCGGCAAGCAGGATAAGTTAATTCCTGGACAAAACTTTGATAAACATTATATGGATAATATTATTTCGTGGTGGAAGCGTAAAGCAACTTCTAGATATGATAATCTGGTTGCAGAAGGTCGATTACGCCGCGATCTAGAAGTTTGGAATGCTGACTCAATTGAAAAAATTGACATTATAAGATAACTTCTTATAAATAATCGTATGAGTTACGATGTTATCTTTAAATTAATCGGAGACGTTGGTTTCCCGATCGCAGGCGCATTGCTTGCAGGTGTATTCGTATATTTTGTCATCAACTATATTCTTGAAAGTGTTGTTAAAGCACTCAAGGGAATGCAGGGTATCATCATGGGGTTAGATAACCGAGTGAAGACCATGAACCATGATATTATTCGCGTTGATGCAGTTGTAAGTTCCGCTCTCGGTCTGAAACCAGATCTAGACAGAATCGCACGAGCCGACGGGAAGAATGACGCAAGGAAGGACTAATGGATCCTTCTATCATTGCGGAACTTGTAAAGCAGTATGGATTTCCTATTGTCGCTTCTGTCGGTATGGGTTATTTTGTTTGGTTCATTTATAAGTTCGTAACCGATAAATTAATGCCGTTGATTGGCGAAACGAATGTAATTTTGATTGCGTTGATCGATCGAGTTCGTATGCTCGATAACGATTTGATAAGATTAAACCAAAAGGTGAGTACCGTATTGCAAATAAAAGAGGATCACAATGACGATAAATCTAAAAATTGAGATCCTCAAAGTATTCTGTTTTGAGTTTAGTTTTTCTTCCGAAAAGAAAAAGGAAGAGAATGCTAAAGAAAGTACCGACTGATGAATACAGTCGGGTTTTCATTAATCCGAACTACCGATTTCAGTCGGTCGAAATTGGCGAACCACTTTCTGGTCTGGCTGGTAAGATAGTGATTCTTGGCGTATCTGCTGCTGGAATTGCGAATCTTGTAGCGACTCTCTCAGGTGCCCAACATCCCCATCAGTTACAGACCAATCTATTAGAAATTCTCCTGAGTGGTGATTCTGTGTCGATTCCGAATTTGTCAACAATTGTGGGTCTTGTTTCTTTTCTTGTTCTTGCTCTGGCATTTATCTTCCTCTCTCGGTTTGATTCTCTGTAATTTTTACTATCTTCCAGTATATTTATTAACACACAACGACATTTTTAATGTTAAAAGATTTGGAGATTTTCAATGACGAAATTAAAGGAGAAAGTGTGCCCGCTTTTGGGATGGGTCTTGGTATTAACACTGCCACTGTGGTTGTTGGTAATATGGGCAGCACTCAGCGTTTTGACTGTAATTGCTTGGGTGATGGCGTTAATCTGGCTGCTCGTCTGGAAGGTCAAACCAAGTCTTATGGAGTCAAACTCATCGTCGGACCGCAAACTGCCGAACTGGTTAGGGATGTATACCAAGTAGTCGAAAATGCTAAAAAGTTTGCCAGCATTGCTGGCAAAGAGAGTTAAACAATTACTACGATATGATGCTCGAGCGCATGGAGGGCGAACCTCCTGCTAACTTCGATGGGGTTTACCGTGCCACGTCCATGTAAGTAGGGGATTGTCCTTGTCCTCGTTGAATCGGAAAAATACAACAGGAGTTTCTGTTACTTCTTGCGTGTTAAGTTCGCTTTCAACTCGACCAAAATGTTGATCAAGTTCTTGATCGTGGATAGATGTACTCATTATGCTACAACCTTTTCATCAATCATGTCGCTCTTCAGCGACTGTTTCCATTCCAATTTACGACGAAGAAACTCTTCGAACGACTGATACTGCGGAATACCATTCGCTTCCAATTCGAAGTTGACTTCGAGGAAATCTTCGGCGATATATCCCCAACCATTCCACTCATAACCGAGCGTAGTCAAAAGAGTTTCTGCTTCAGTAGAAATTTCAAAATCATTCATAACAATCTCCATTTATTTATTATTACCACTATACCCCATTCTTGCGGAAAAGTCAAGCTCTTATTTGTCAAAATAAAATCTTTTTTCCATTGACTTTTGTCTCGAATACGGGTATACTGACTATGTCGTCTATGAAAAGGATTATATTATGTCTATGCAACTTATGTCACATGCCTTCACTACTACCAGCACTCGCAAGCGCAAAACTTCTAACAAGGGCGTGACTGCGAAGTATTCCCAAGACTGGATCGATTACAACAAGCAGATGAAGCGCATTGGTTCTAAAACTAAGACGTTCGATGAGTATGTCTCTTATCGTCAAGGCAATTACAATCCCAAGTTGCGTGGCACCCCTCTTCCTGACTATCAAGTCAGCGATCATCGTCAAAAGTATCCTTCTGGTGATGGTATTGGCGTTACCTTTGCTCGCAAAGAGAATACATATACTGGAACATTAATCAAGGGCATCAGTGTCTTGCATAAGAGCAATGCTGTTCCTGTCACCAATAATGAACAAATTTTAGAGATTGCGAAAATGCGCCGTGGTTGAATTTGATATTGTAATGAAGTGGATGGAGTACATCCGCAATAATCCGAATAATGCATACAGATTCTCCGAAAACTTCTGGTCAAGTCAGATCGAGAGTAAGAAGTGGTTGCTCGAATGCATTCCAGAAGAGACAAAATCTATCGTTATCTTCGGCGGTTGGTATGGTATTCTGGCGCAATTTATTGCTGAACGATTTCCTGAAACTAATATCATAACAACAGATCTTGATTCTAAATGTGAAACTGTATTTGACCAAATCAATCTCAGTAGGAATGTTAAATACCAACAACATGATATGAGCAATGGTATGGTGTCTTATGAACCATATCCGAATCTCGTTATCAACACCAGCAGTGAACATGTAACACAAGAGGTTTACGATGCATGGTGGAACTCTATCCCTGCTGGGACTAAATACATAGTCCAAGGAAATAATCTAGTTAATCCTGAGCATGTTCGACTTGCTGATACTCTAGAGGAATTCCTGCTGATCAACAGAGTCAGAGAACCAGAATACGCTGGTATGTTGAAGTGTGGGCATTTTTACAGATTTATGGTGACTGGTATTAAATGAGTAATGAATATCATGATGTGACAGAAAAGATGAAAGAGCGACTGAAGTCTGCTAGTTCGTCGATGTGTCTTGCAAAATGGAATATGGTCAGTATGCATCTTACTAACGGTAAGACGCATAGTTGCTACCATCCGCCGACACACGATATTCCTCTAGAAGGATTGTCTGAAAATCCAGGATTACTCCACAATACTCCCCAGAAAATTGAAGAACGTGCTATGATGCGCAAGGGCGAGCGACCAAAAGGTTGTTCGTACTGTTGGCGTATTGAAGATGCAGGTCATACGAGCGATCGACATTATCGTAGTAGCGAATGGTGGAACTCTCCTGACTTCGAGAAGATTACTCTCGGAGATGCTGAATTAGATGCCTCGTGGACTCCCGCATACGTGGAAGTCAACTTCAATCAGGCGTGTAATTTTAAATGTCTTTACTGTAGTCCACACCTAAGTTCTGCTTGGGAAGAAGAAATCGTAAAGTATGGTGCAATACCACTAACCGATGCAAGGCATAACGATCTTGATGCACTCGCTCGTATAAATCTGATGCCCAAGAAGGTTGCGAACCGAGACAATCCCTACGTTGAGGCATTTTGGAAATGGTGGCCAGATCTCTATAAGAATCTTAAGATTTTCCGCATGACAGGTGGTGAACCTTTGATGGATCATAATACGTGGAAGGTTCTGGAGTATGTTGATAAACATCCCAACTCTCTGCTTGAGGTGAGCATTACCAGTAACTTATGTCCTCCAAAACCTGATATTTTCGATAAGTTTATTTCTAAGGTTCAGAAACTGGAAGAAGTCAGAGTGTGGGAAAACCCTGACCGTTTAAATCCAGATAGTGGTAATTATTGGTATGTTGCTCCAGCAATCAAACACTTCTCGTTGTTTGTAAGTTGCGATAGTGTTGGTAAACAAGCAGAATATATCCGAACTGGTATGGATTATGCTGTCTTGAAATCAAATGTATCGAAGTTTCTTCATTCAACACAAGGAACAAGTATTACTATTATCAATACATTTAATATTCTGAGTGTTCCTGGACTGCGAGGATTCTTAGAATGGATCCTAGAACTTCGCGAAGAATTTGCTTTCGATAAACAAGAACGAAAAGTAATTCAACCACCTGATCATGATGGTTTCAAGCATCCTCCATTCATTCGTAATGTCGCACAAAGAATTTGGTTCGACATACCTATGCTCCACAGTCCTTCTTGGTTGAATATGAAATTACTACACGAAGAAACTGAGATGATTGAACAATTCGAAGACTGCCTACAATTCATGCGCGATAACGTTCAGCAAGAAGATTATAACAGAAGTTTGCGTGGATTCAAACCATATGAAATCGACAAGGTTCAACGAGACCTAGATATACTGAAATCAGGAATGGATCCTCGCCAGAAACAACTAGACATGAAACGTTTTTCTGAGTATGTAGACGAAATGGACAAAAGAAGAAATACTGATTTTATGACGACCTTTCCTGAATTAAATAATTTCTATAAAAAGTGCAAGGAACTATAATGGACACAAAAGAGACCGATATTTTTCTTGAGTATAAGAAGAATGTTATCGATCCGATTTCGGATACATTTTGTGCCGCAAAATGGTACAATGCTACCATTTGGTTAGGACATGGACAAACAACATCATGCCATCACCCTCCTGGACATAATATCGATCCAAAAGAACTAGAAAACAATCCTTCTGCAATTCATAATACGCAGCATAAAAAACTTATGCGTAAGATGATGCAAGAAGGTAAGCGACCAAATGAATGTGAATATTGTTGGAAGGTGGAAGACATTGGTCGAAATAATGTTTCTGACCGAGTATACAAGACAGGGATTTACTCACAAGAAGATATTCAAAAGGCTGCAGTCATGCCTTGGGAAGAAGATGTAACTCTTAGAACTCTCGAGATCAGTTTTGACCGCACCTGTAATTTTGCTTGTTCATATTGCAATCCAGGATTTTCTACTACATGGGTTAAAGACATCAAGAAGTTTGGTCCGTACCGTAACATTCAAAGTGATGGGCGAGGGCATTTTATCGATGATTCTCCGTGGGCAAAACCAGCTGCAGAAAAAGAAGAAAACAATCCTTACATTCAGGCATTTTGGAAATGGTGGGAATCAGATCTTCAAGACAATTTGCAAGAAATTAGAATCACTGGCGGTGAACCTTTGATGGCAGCATCAGTGTGGAAATTATTCGATTGGTTCAAAAACAATCCTGAGAAGGGCAAGAAACTTAGATATGCGATGAATTCTAATCTTGTTCCTAAGAAAGCGTTACTAGATAAACTAATTGAGATGTCGCATCACGTGCCTGATTTCGAAGTGTATACCAGTAACGAATCTCTTGGAAAACACTCAGATTATATTCGTGACGGTATGATATACGATCAGTGGAAAGAAAATATCCATCGATTAGTTACTGAAGGAAATCTAAAGAAATTGCACATAATGATGACAATTAATGGTCTTTGTTTGGCGTCGATTACTGAATTCATGGATGATATGCTCGACCTAAAACGAACATATGGAAGAGAGTTTCCAACAATGACCCTGAATCTTTTGCGGTTTCCTAGTTTCCAAAGTCCTGCTATCCTCCCGATTAATATCAAGGAATTTTATAAGAACAAATTGGAAAAATGGTTGTTGGACATCGTAAGTAAAGATGAAAGAGATAAAAACGGCATACAATTATTTTCTCTTATGGAACGTTCTCATGTTCAGCGTTTGATTGATTACCTTGACGTAATTAAAACACCACATATAAACACCAGCGAAGAATCAAAGTTGTGGAACGACTTTAAGAATTTCTATCTACAATATGATGTGCGTCGTGGTAAGAACTTCCGCGAAACATTCCCACAAATTTTTGTAGACTTTATTGATAGTGTTGATGTTCCAGTTCCAACAACTGAAGAAATTCTTGGTAAAAATTATAAAGAAGATACTGGATTGAAAGAACGAACTGGTAATCCTGCTACTACCGAAGAAGGGTATATCAGCGACGAAATCGCACATGGATGGAATACCAAAACAGATAGTTTAGGTGTCAATGAGCGATAAAATTCTTCCTGTGTGGGAACATGGTAAAGTAAAAGAAGACAGTCCAAATAAAGTCTTTTGCACTGCTCCGTGGACTCACACCTATATTAGTCCACAGGCGGAAAGACGACTGTGCTGTGCAAGTAGAGAACAGCATAGTTTCCAGAAACAATACATCGACGCGAGTAATGACTCCAAGTATGGTGAAGTTACTGAAAGCAAAACAGAGGTAGATGATTTTAATCCAGTCTCGTTGAAGGAACACTGGAACAGCGAATATATGAAAGACATTCGTCGCAAGTTAATGGCGGGAGAACGTATCTCGCAGTGCGATGTTTGCAACGACGATATTCTCAGCGTAAGTAACTATCGCAGTTGGTTCACTGGCGCACTATTTAATGATAAGATTCAAGAATGTTTTGACTCAACCGACGAAACAGGTCATACCACAATGGAACCTATTTCGTTTGATTATCGGTTTAGTAATCTGTGTAATTTCAAATGTCGCATGTGCGGAGAACAGTTAAGTTCTTCTTGGGAAGCAGAAAAGCGTAAGCATAATATGTGGTCGAAACAGAATCAACCATTCATGATTCCAGAAGTCAAAGCAAAGATGCAAAAATTTCAGACCGAAGTGGTAGAGGAAGAATTTCGCGATGCTGTAACTCGAGGTATTGTGGAAGAGTGCTACTGGGTTGGCGGCGAACCATTGATGTATGATATCCACTGGTGGGCGTTACAAGAAATGGTAGATAATGGCAGCGCAAAGAATTGCCACTTACGTTATAATACAAATCTAAGTAGAGTTGATTATTTCGGTAAGAATCTTTATGACTATCTCCCGCAGTTTAAGAACTGGTTGATCTGTGCAAGCATAGATGGAACTGATGAGATCGTAGAGTTTATTCGCAAAGGAATAGTTTGGAAAGAGTGGTTAGAGAACTTTAAGAAAGGACTCGAGTTACCACACGGCAAAGATCGTATGGTTCTTGATCTAACCATTACTGGTCCAGGAATGTTTAGTCTCAAAAACCTTTTCGACCTCAGTAAAGAACTAGACGTTAGAATTGAAACTAAAATTATGTTTGCATTTCATGCAGATATTGTATTCAGTCCGTTTGCTTGGCCTCGACATATTCTGGATCGTCATATTGATTCTCTGTTGGAGTATATGATTCCCCGTGGAACGAATAAACAACTTACTCTGATTAAAACATTACAGGAAATGAAGAATAGACCAACTTTTCAAGAACAATGGCCCGATGAGGCAGAACAATCATTTAAAAATGGATTGAATTACCAAAAATTATTAGATCATATTAGAAATGATTCTAATCTTAATTTGAGAACTATATATTCTGAAGATCCAGAATTATACGATTGGTGGACAAGACATGACTGATTATCATAAGTTTCCAATAGAAACTAAAACTGCATGTCAATTCAAATGGACGTGGAGTACTATTTTTCTCTCAAAGGGCACAACCTCTAGTTGTCACAGATGCAATAGTTGGGATTTGAATGAAATCGATTTTAAAGATTTCCACAACCATCCAGGAAAGGTCAAAGATCGAGAGAAGATGCTTGACGGACAATGGCCTGGAAACGGTTGCGAATATTGCAAGAGAATTGAAGATGCTGGTGGAGAGAGTGAGCGCACTGCATATATTAATGATGCCGATTGTTGCCCCCCAGAACTAAAAGATAATCCATTTGCAACTAAAGTTACTCCAAGAATTTTAGAAGTTTATTTTACTAATCTTTGTAATCAAGCATGTGTATACTGCAATGCTCTTTTTAGTTCCGTAATCGAACAAGAAATTAAGAAATATGGTCCATTAGAATCCGAATATGATTTAGACGGTTCGTTTAAACCAGTCGATAATTATGCTGAAATAAAAGAGAAATTTTGGAGTTGGATGGACTTCAACTCCAAAGAACTGTTTGACTTTCAAGTGCTCGGCGGTGAACCATTATACCAACCAGAATTTTATGAATGTTTAAGTTTCTTTGAACAAAGATCTCACCCAAGATTAAATTGGAAAATCTTTTCAAACCTCAAACATCCTACTCCTAAATTTATTGCAACGATACAAAAACTCGATAAACTTGTCGAAGATGGTAAATTGAAATCGGTTGAAATTGTTTGTAGTATAGATTGCTGGGATAAAGAAGCAGAATTTGCTAGACATGGTATGTCCCTAGAAAACTGGCAAGATAATTTTAACATTCTATTGCAATCAAAAAATGTTAAGATCTCGATTCAGGCGACATTATCGTCAGTAACATTACCGACTGCTTATGTTTTGGTCGATAAATTAATCGAATGGTCTAAGATAAAACATATTAATTATGGTGCTAATATTGTTGCTTCTCCTACGTTTATGGATCCAGCAATTTTCGGTTCTGAATTGAAACCGTTTGTAGACAAATTGAATGATTCGCTTGCCAACAGCCCCTGGAAAGATGCAACAGCATATATTGCTGGTTTTGGTAATATGATCGTTTCGACTGAACCTGACCCTGTAAAATTACAACGTCTGAAAAACTACTTAAATCGACTTGACCAACGCAGGGGACAAAGTTGGAGAAGTGTTTATCCATGGATGGAGAAAAGTTTTGATAAATTTATCTAAAGTTTGTGCATTACCATTTCTACATCTAGCAACACATCCGAATGGAAATGTAAGTCTATGTTGTATTAGCGATCACAAGAACTGTGCTAGTCATGCTAAAAATGACGGTAAAATCTTAACTTTAAATAACTCTAAGGTTGACGATGTCTTAAACTCAGAAACATTTAAAACTGCAAGACTAGAAATGCTGCAAGGAATAGAACCTGCAGCATGCACTAGATGTTATGATGAAGAACGAGTGGGCATTAAGAGCAAACGACTTGAAGAAAATGGAAGATATCTTTCTTCTGTTCCTGCTATTGTTGAGAAGATGGAAGTTGATGGTAGGATCACTGAAATCGATCTAGAATTCATTGAATTGAGACTTGGTAATATTTGCAATTTAAAATGCAGAACCTGCAATCCAATATCAAGTTCTAAGTGGATTAAAGATTATAACAAACTTCAAACTGAATTAGATTTTGTTACCAACTATAAAGTGTTTGAGGTTGATTGGTATCTCAATAAAGATTTCTGGGCAGATTTATATGATAAGTCTTCTAAACTAAAACGAATCTATGTCAATGGTGGCGAACCAACATTGATGATGCATCATTTAGATTATCTTGACATGCTTGTTGAAAGTGGACTTTCTCAGAATATCGAACTTTGGTATAATATCAATTTAACTTCTATTCCACAAAGACTGTTCGAAATACTAAAGAATTTTAAGAAATCTTCTATCACTGCTAGTATTGATGATATTCATGAGAGAAATACTTACATACGGTCTGGTAGTAATTGGGAAGAACTTCTTGTTAATCTTTCTAAATTAAATGGTGCAGATTGGATAGATTTAAGTATTTGCCAAACTATTAGCAGTTACAATATATTTTATGTCAAAGAATTTTTCGATTATTTCAAAGAATATAAGGTACATCATAACTGGTGTTATGATCCAGATTTTCTAAGTCCTTGGAATCTACCTACTGAAGTTAAAGAAAAAGTAATAGAGAAAATTCAAACCATGCCTGATTATGTTCGTAACAACATAACACAGACATTACGTAAAGATGGTAACGAAACTAAGTTTCGGCAATTTATTTCATATAATAAAAGACTGGACACTTACAGAAATACACTGTTCTCTGATGTTTTCCCTGAGTTTTGTAAAGCAATCAACTATGAAGACATATAAACCAGACGAGTCACTGTCACAATATAAAGTTCGAGTGATAGATCCCATCAGCGAAAGTTACTGCGCCGCAAAATGGTACAATGCTACGATTTGGTTAGGTCATGGTCAGACAACATCATGCCATCACCCTCCAGCGCACAAGATTGATCCTGAAGAAATCAAGACCAATCCATCTGCAATTCATAATACGCAGCATAAGAAGAAGATGCGTAAGTTGATGCAAGAAGGTAAAAGACCCAACGAATGTGAGTATTGTTGGAAGGTCGAAGATATTGGTAAGGATTTGATTTCTGACCGTGTGATGAAAACTCACATCTATAAGGAAGAAGATATAAAGACCACCGTTGACATGCCGTGGGAGCAAGATGTGATGCTCAAGATACTAGAGGTTAGTTTTGACCGCACCTGTAATTTTGCTTGTTCATATTGCAACCCATCATTCAGCACAAGTTGGGTCAAAGATATTAAGAAGCATGGTCCATACCGTAACATCATCAGCGATTCTCGCGGACACTACGTAGACGATGCACCATGGGCGGCGAGTGCAGCAGACAAAGAAGGAAACAATCCTTACATCCAAGCATTTTGGAAATGGTGGGAAAGTGGACTACAGGACAACTTAGAAGAGATCCGCATCACTGGCGGTGAACCTTTGATGGCAGCATCAGTGTGGAAATTGTTTGACTGGTTCAAAAACAATCCTGAAAAGGGTAAGAAACTGCGTTACGCTGTAAACTCCAATCTAGTTCCCAAACAGGATCTACTTGATAAGTTTATTGAGGTAAGTCATCATGTACCACATCTTGATTTATACACTAGTAATGAATCAGTTGGTGCGCATAGCGAATACATCCGCGATGGCATGGATTACAAACAATGGATAATAAACTTAGAACGGATTATCGTCGAGGGAAATTTTAAGTCGATTGTTGTGATGATGACAATAAACGGTCTATGTTTATCAAGCATAACAGAATTTATGGATGAGATGCTTGAGTTTAAGCGCAAGTATGGTAATCGTTACTGCCAAATTTCATTGAACATACTACGATTCCCAAGTTTCCAAAGTCCTGCTATCCTTCCGATCAATATCAAAGAATTTTATCGGGACAAACTACAGACATGGTATGATAATAGAAAATCTAAACACTTAACAGACAACGACTGCAACTCTCAACCGTTACTTGGTGAGTGGGAATATGCACAAGTTGAACGATTGATAGATTATCTAGACATTATTAAAACGCCGCACAGTGATACAGCAGAAGAAGGAAAACTTTGGAACGACTTTAAGAACTTCTATATACAATACGACGTGCGTCGTGGCAAAGATTTCAAAACAACATTTCCAGAGTTTGCACACTTTATAGATAACATTGATGTTGCGGTTCCAACAAAAGATGAAATACTAACAAATAAGTATGTAGATAGCAAAATCAGCAGTCGTGCGGGCGACCCAGCGACGATGGAATCAGGTTATATTAGTGATGAGTTAAAAGGATATAACTATTATGTTTAAAAAAATATTAACGATAATTCGTTCTTATTTACAATCTAGAAGAGTAAAAAAGAGATTACAAAAAATAAGAAAAATGGACCCTTTCATATATGATTAAGTTTCCGTATAACAGAATCATTAGTTATGGATGTAGTATGACTGCAGGATCCGAATTGACGGATCACGAATTTTTTAATATGTCAGAAAGGGATCTGTTTGCTCATGTAAAAAACGCTAACATAACAGGTCCTCGCGATTTGTATGAAAGTTTAAACGTATCATCAAATACAATTAGCGATATACTACGTCTTAATGCAACTAAAAGTTGGCCGAATTATGTCGCAAAAAGATTTGATAAACCTCTGCATAATAGAGCAAGAGCAGGATCCAGTTTAGCAGATGCAACATATAGAATTTTATCCGATTTACACAATTCTAAAATACAGAACGATGATTTTATTTTAGCAGGAGTTACTTCTCCATTTAGATGGTTTCAATTTTTAGAAACTGGCGATGTTGGTGGAGGGATTTTTGGTTCTAAGTTTACAGAGTCTACATGGGAATCCAACTTCTCCAGTGAGTTCAAAACACAAATAGAACATCATTGGGTTAATGCCTACAATATACTATATAATTACTATAAAGAACTTATGATTTTGTCTACTCTATCTGACAGATTAGATGGACGAATTAAACTATGCTATGTTTTTGGTAAAGATACCTTTTTACCGTATACGTTCTCAGAAGAACTGAAAACTAAGAATTTTTCTGAGTTCGTTGATTTGTGTGCTTCTATGCTGCCGTCAAATAATGAGATTAATACCACTGGTCTTACAGTAATTTCCGGAAATCCTATTACTAATGTTAAGAATCATCATGTATTCGGACACCCCCGAATTGAATCCCATCAAAAATATGCAAACCTTGTAATTGAAAAACTAGAACAGATGTATAGTGATTGAGTGGGGAATCTCTGCTGGTGCACATGATGCTGCTTTGACTGTTGTCAGTGGCAGAGAAATCCTATTCGCGTCAAGCGCAGAACGGTATAGCGGAATCAAAAATGACAAGTATCTGAATCTAGATCTTATCGAAGCAGCGCTGAAGTTTGGTAAACCAGAAAAAATCCACTGGTATGAGAAACCAAAACTACGAGCAATGCGTAGATTACTTTCAGGGCAAGGACTGGTTCGTTTCAGTGTTCGGCGATATCTAGAGGATGAATTTGGACTCCAAGTTCCTGTTGAATTTGCGTCGCATCACGAATCACATGCTGCTGCTGGGTATTATACTTCTCAGTTTGAATCTGCAACTGCTCTAGTAATTGATGCCATCGGTGAATTTGATACAGCATCTATTTGGTTATGCGCCGATGAGACTCTTAAGAAAAAGTGGAATATGGATTATCCGAAATCTCTTGGCCTATTCTATTCCGCTATAACAGACAGAGTTGGATTGAAACCAAACGAAGATGAATATATCCTGATGGGTATGGCAGCATATGGTAATCCCAATAAACACTATTGGGACATGCGCGAACTCTACGAAAAAACTAATTTACATCGTGGTTGTAAATGGTGGTTGAAAAACGAAGATCCTGATTATTATGACCTTGCTGCTTCTGCGCAGAAGATTTATGAAGAAGAATTCGATAAACTGCTTCGTCGTGCCAAGGAAATAGACCCTCTACAAAATAACCTAGTGTTATCAGGGGGTTGCGCACTTAACTGCTCTGCGAATCATATCGCATTGAAATACTTCAAGAATATTTGGATCATTCCGAATCCAGGAGACGCTGGTAGTTCTCTTGGTGCTATTGCTGCAAACAATCGCAGAAAACTAAACTGGCAAGGTCCATACCTTGGCGAGAATATTGATACTGAATATCCTGTAGAAAAACTATTGACTTCTTTGCTTAAAGAGGGTATAGTTGGAGTTGCTAGTGGAAAGGCGGAGTTTGGTCCGAGAGCATTTGGTAACCGAAGTCTCCTCGCCGATCCTACTAGACCAGACATTAAGGACAGAGTAAATGCAATTAAGCGCAGACAAAAGTTTAGACCATTCGCCCCAGTCATCCTTGAGCAACATGCAGCAGAATATTTTGAGATGCCAGTTGAAGTATCCCCTTACATGCAATTTACTGCAAGATGTAAATTTCCTGCAAAGTTCCCTGCTATCATTCACGTTGATGGCACATCTCGCGTCCAAACTGTAAACGAGCAGCAGCATCCAGGATTGTTTGAATTGTTGACAAGATGGTATAAAGAAACAGGTTGTCCCATGTTACTCAACACCAGTTTAAACGTAAAGGGATTTCCAATGGTAAATGATAAGAAAGATGCTGCAATGTTCCAAAATATCTATAATGTGAAGGTCTTTTAATAATAAATATTGTTATGGGTAGAGTAGTTAATTTTCCAGATAGATTTCTATCGCACAGAAGGTATCGTATATCTTTATATACGGACTTCGAAGTAGAACTTGTCCTTGCTGCATTGAATACTTATCCAGAATGTGATAAGAGATATAAACCAGATATGTTGAATGCATTAGATCCAATTTTTGTTAGAAAAGCACTTGACTTTTCGATAGGAAACAGTATAATAAGTAATGTCGCTAAAGATGCGATACAAAACATAATTAATAACATGGAAGAGATTCCATTTGACGAGTAATACATTATGAATATTTTTTATCTACATCCAGACCCCAAGACGTGTGCAGTGATGCATGTTGACAAACATGTTGTCAAAATGATTCTAGAATATGCGCAACTTCTATCAACTGCTCATCGACTTCTTGATGGTGATGAATATGTGGGTAAATCTATTTCTGGACGCAAAGCAATGCGTTGGAAATTGGAAGACGATCGTGATAGTAATCTATACCTTGCATCTCACATGAAACATCCTTCAGGCATTTGGTGCAGAGAGACCACAGGTAACTACATGTGGTTGTATACCCTTTGGCGGAATCTTATGGACGAATACACATTTCGTTACGGTAGGCATCATGTTTCTGAACGATTGATTCCCTATTTGGGTAATCTGCCTACCAATATCAAAGATGGTGATATAACTCCTATGCCTCAGTGTATGCCAGAAGAATACAAGACACTCGACTCAATTCAGGCATATAAGAACTATTATATCGGCGCGAAAAAAAGTTTTGCAAAATGGAAAAATCGTCCGATTCCAGAGTGGTGGAGCGATACAGTTTAATAAATACTTGTATGGAACAAAAAAGAACTCCCATCCCAGTTTTAGATTCCGATGTCCTCGGAAAATAAAGGCGACTCTACCTTGCGTGGAGTCGCCTTTTTCGTACCAACCCTCTAGTTAAAATAAGGACTGCAAATGTCGAGAAGAAAGCAAAATAATCTACAACTCGTCGCCCCATCCGAAACTATCATTCAACAAGAGAGAAGTTCTAAATGCAAAGTTTCATATAATGATTTGAAACAAATTTCCCCTCTAAATTTCAATCAAAGATCTTTTTTCGAAATTTATGATAAGCAAGCATCCGCAGTCCTACTACATGGTGTCGCTGGCACTGGTAAAACATTCATCGCCCTATATAAAGCATTAGAAGAAGTATTAGATAGTTCCAGCAATTTCGAACGTCTCGTTATTGTACGTTCAGCAGTGCCATCAAGAGATATCGGTCACCTTCCAGGTGACGAAAAAGAAAAAACAGAAGTCTATACTTTACCGTATGTTGAAATCTGCGAAGATCTCTTCAATCATATTCAACCATTTGCTCGCTTACAAGAACAAAAAATGGTTCACTTCCTTATTACATCATTCGTTCGTGGTATCACTCTAGATAATTCGATCGTAGTTGTCGATGAATGTCAGAACATGACAGACATGGAACTTAATTCTATCATGACTCGTATTGGTAAGAACTCAAAAGTCATTTTCTGTGGAGACTTCCGTCAAACTGACCTATATAAGAAGAACGATATGTCTGGGTTGCAAAAGTTTATTGCGATCGCAGATATGATGCCTTCATTTAAAACTGTTGAGTTTACAGTAGACGATATCGTTCGATCAAAACTCGTAAAAGAATACATAATTGCAAGACTAGATTACGAAAGTCGCTACGCAGCATAGGAGATAAAAATGTCAACACTACTAGAAGATTTCCACGCATCACTTGGTGATGCATTTACAGGTCTGCCAACCCAACCAAAACAACTTGCACTAGATCGTCCGTCTCAGTTGCAGGCGCAATTGGATGGATTAGATGCAGAAGATCCTGCTAATGCAGATTTTATTGCAAAATTGAACAGAGAAATTACAGAAGCAAATACTGTGGTTGAAGATGAAAATTATTCCATACTAGAGAATGATGTTAATTACTTTTATTTTTATCAAACTAAATTGAAAGAATTTATTGACGAAATGGCTTGACTTTTCGTAAAAATTATAGTATAATGAATTATGTTTAAAACGATATATGAATATGAAGATTTCGCTCAATCAACTACGAACGAAGATGGTAGCAGAGTTTACGTTAATGCCTCTGGTGTAGCGTATCCTTCTGCTACCACCGTTCTTTCTGTATTAAGTCGAGACGGAATTGCCAAATGGCGTGCTCGTGTTGGTGCTGAAGAAGCAGACAAAATCTCTAGGCAGTCATCCACTCGCGGAACAAAGATTCACTCTTTGACCGAGACATATCTCAAGAACGAAGATCTGAAAGAAGCGTATACGAGCACGAAAGCATCGTTGCTTGACCTTGAGATGTTCACAAAATTTCTACCCATTCTCGATCCCATCAGCAATATACATTGTCAAGAACTTGCTCTGTATAGTGACCATTTGCGCATGGCAGGTCGCGTTGACTGTATCGCCGAGTATAACGGGCAACGAGCAGTTATTGACTTTAAAACCTCGGGTAAACTCAAGAAGAAAGAACATATCAGTTCCTACTTTATGCAGACTACTGCATATGCAATCATGTATGAAGAGCGAACAGGTATTTCTATTCCTAATGTTGTAATTCTGATCGCAGTCGAAGATGAGGAACCACAGGTGTTCATCGAGAAGCGTGATAACTGGGCAAAAGAATTAATCAAAACACGCGACTATTATGAAAATGGATATTATCTCGACTGAGATGTAAAGAGAGTATATTATGCAAATTAAAATATTAGATAATGGATGGACCGTGTTCGTTGACGAGGACATCAGAATGTTAACCGACGAGCAAGTTAGACAAGTCGGTAAACTCATTGTTAGTAACATGGTGGTTGTGTTCAAGAACCAATCACTCTCGACTGAAGATGAAGTACGATTCTGTAAAATTATAGGAAAGTGTCAATACTATCCCGTAGAAGCAGAAAGAATTAAACACATTCGTTTAACTGACCATATTCTTCGAGTAACGGGTCAACGCAACAAGGATGGTGAACAAGGATTACATGGTCACAAAGTTGCTCTAGATTGGCATGCAAATCAACCTAGCAACAAAGAGCGAGATCCTCTTATTTGGTTACATGGAGTAAAGGGAACAAAAGGTTCTCGCACCAGTTGGATTAACAACATTGCGAGTTACAAAGCATTAAGTGATGAGATGAAATCTAAGATTGCTGACATAAAGGTATATTGTGGGCATGAACATGGAAAGTACTCACAAACTACAATCTTCAATGACCATGTAAACAGAGACAATTTAATCGATCTTGTTCACACCAATAAAGAAGGTAAGACTGGAATTTTCTTTCCGTTCTTACAAATTTTTGGATTTGATGGATACGAACAGGAACAATTTGAAAGCATTATGCAGGAACTAACTGAACATGTGCTAAAGGATGAGTTTGTTTATCATCATGATTGGGAAGATGGAGATATTGTTATATCGGAACAATGGTTGAGCATTCACAAACGTTGGGATTTCGACGGAATGGACAATCGTGTCCTTCACAGAATTGCATTTGATTATTCAAATTTATATGGGTAGATTTTATGTTTGAAACAAAAACACGGACTTTAGTTAGAGGTATTTCATACAGAGTATCTGCATGGTTGTTCACGATTCTTTGGACATATCTGTTCACTGGAAATATTGGTGAAGCGACGGGGTTTTCGACTATCTTACATTTGATGTTGAGTGTAGACTACTACATCCATGAAAGAATTTGGTTGAAAATTAAATGGGGAAGTGTGGTAAAAAACACTTGACTTCCTACGTTAAGTATAGTATAAATAGAATATTAGTTGATGACAGTTGACAATAAAAGCGGAAAGACGAGGGTTCGACTCCCTCCACCTCCACCATATGGGGGTGACCTGGATATCGATTTTCGTGTAATAGGAATACCGAGACTGATTGACTGGCAAAGCGCCACAAACTGTAAATGCAAACGATAACGTTGCCTTTGCTCTAGCTGCTTAAGCTAGCATTGGGTTTTCGGCGGTTTTCCTCGAAACAGAATAAACCGTCAACCGTTCTAGTTTAGGGTTAAAACGAGACTATAAAGAGTTTCGAAACCCTAAATATAATGCACCTTTGAAAAAAAGTGCCCAGTGTAGGGAGTCACTGGTTAATCCTCTCTCCAGTTTAACAATCCAAGGAATAGAGATGCCTTCCTTTAATAAGAAGACATTGAAAATTCTTTCTTCAATTTTAGTGGTAATTGTAATATATTGTGTATCATTGAGTTATGCAAAAGAAAGAATCGAAGACACCGCAATGGAATACACTGTCGGTGGATATGAGAAAGTCGAAAGCGTAAAACGACAAAACCAAGAAATTTTACAAAAACAAGAAGAAATCATACAAAAAAACGTTAAAAAAGAAAAACAAAAATACCTGTCACAAAATTCTGCAGCAATAACTTGTCTAGCAGATAACATCTACTACGAAGCAGGTAATGAACCCAGAAAGGGTAAAATCGCGGTTGCAGGTGTAACTTTAAATAGAGTTCGCAATCCAAAATATCCATCAAACGTTTGCTCTGTCGTTTATCAGAGAACAAGTAGGGTCTGTCAGTTCAGTTGGACGTGTATGCGTCGACCTGCCAAAGACCCAGTATTATACGCCGAAGCAAAAGATATTGCTAAAAAAGTATTGACTTCTGAGATCAATACGCGTATAGTAGTTAATAGTAACGTGTTGTTTTACCATGCGGATTATGTTAGTCCAGGGTGGAGATTACAGAGAGTTACTAAAATCGGTAGACATATTTTTTACGCAGGATAGATTATGGTAACGGAAGTAATTCCAATAACTGATGAGTTTTTAATAACTAAGCAATTTAAGACGGCAGCAGAGTTCTCCATCTTTATTGAGAAACTCGCAAGAGACTCTAGAACACCATGTATGGATATTCTAATAGACTATTGTGAGAAACGAAATATTGAGGTGGGCTCTGTTGCTAGTCTTATCAGCGCATCACTTAAAGAAAAGATTAAAGTTGAAGCGCAACAACTCAACATGTTAAAAAACGATGATGGGGTTTTGCCTCTCTGATGGACTCGCTTCAAGTTTATCAATTGTATCTCTCATTGAGATTGCATTTCACTAGACCTGATTTCGATATTACCAAATCCCGTAAAGGGGTAAAGGTTTCTAGAGAAGCATTCTTGAAACGCAAAGACTTGTTTGCTCTGCGCAAAATTGCAGATACAAAAACAAAAACTGAGGTCATTGATTTTCTAGTTGCCAATTTTGTATCTGGAAATCAATGGGGTGGTGTTTTTGATACAGAGGCAAATGAAGTCTATACAGAGTGGCAGACACGAATGCAGAAATTAGGATATACTTTTAAACAAGATATCCAAACTCTCTATGCAGATGGTAATCCCCTCGAAGTAATTGATGGTCAACACCCCAAGATATTAAAACTTTATCTTGGTAAAAAGATTTCTCTAGAATCTATTGCTATTTTGGCAAAAATAGGTATACTAGAGAATAACGATTATAGTTCTTTATCGAATGATTTTATTTGGAATGACTTCGTGCATTTGGTAAAGAAATATAAACCCTTTGTCAAAATTGATAAGGGGCATTACATCCGCCAACTAGAACAGGAGATTGGGACGGTGGTAAAATAACTATGGGTAAGTCTCGTAGAAGCGATTATGAAGACCGTGGTTCCAACCGCATTCGACATAATGAAAAAGACGTAAATAAAATACGTAAAAGCAAAAACAACTTGTATAAATATATTGGTAGTCGAGAAGATGATTTCGATGACGACTTTTATTATGATACAACGTCAAAATAAACATACAACGCAAACATAAGGACAATACATATGTCAAATAATTCTCTATCTGACCTCCGCAAGCAACGTGGAAATTTCGACTCTCTCATGAAGGCAGTCGAGTCAATCGCAAACCCCACCACAGAAAAACGTGGCGATGATGATCGTCTCTGGAAACCGACTGTCGATAAGACAGGTAACGGTCAAGCAGTGCTTCGTTTCCTCCCTGCTCCTGCAGGTGAAGAACTTCCGTGGGTTCGCGTATGGGACCATGGTTTCCAAGGTCCAACTGGTAAGTGGTATATCGAAAACTCACTTACTACTCTTAACAAACCAGATCCTGTAGGCGAACTTAATTCCGAACTTTGGAATTCAGGTATCGAATCGAACAAGGAAATTGCTCGTAAGCAAAAGCGTCGCCTTTCTTACATCTCAAACGTTCTTGTTATTCGCGATCCTGCGAATCCTGAGAACGAAGGTAAGGTCTTCCTGTATAAGTACGGAAAGAAGATCTTCGATAAGATTAAGGATGTGATGCAACCTACGTTTGAAGACGAGAAACCAGTCAATCCATTCGACCTCTGGGAAGGTGCTAACTTTAAGTTGCGCATTCGTCAGGTTGAAGGTTATCGTAACTACGATAAGTCGGAATTCGACGGTTCAACTCCTCTCGACGAAAATGAAGATAAGTTGGAACAGATTTGGGGTAAGACCCATTCGCTTGCAGCGTTTCTGGATCCTTCAAACTTCAAGTCATACGACGAACTGAAGAACAAGTTGAACCTAGTCCTATCTGGCGTTTCTCGTGTTCCTACAGCAGAAAAGTCTAATCCGCTTGATGCCGAAGACGAACTGTTCGTTGAAACTAAGATGAAGTCTGCACCAGCAGCGTCCAAGGTAGATGATACTCCACCTTGGAAAGAAGATTCTGATGATGACACGATGAGTTACTTCTCGAGTCTCGCGGACGAATAAAATGAAAAGGGGGACAATTAAGTCCCCCTTTTTTTATCCGAAAGATCTTCTATTTTGGAATCGTTGCCAACTACTGTCTTCAGTTCTTACTGTATCCATTGGTAGAGATCCGCCACCACCATTTTGTGACGGTGCAGCAGGTTGTTGAATTACAGTTGGTGGAGGAACATTGATAACTGGTGCAGTATCTTCTTTTGCACTTTCAGTCATTTCTTTTAGATTCGCTGCGGCGGTATTATTTCCTGTTTCCAAATCACTCTTAGTAACTGGATTGGTTTTAATCGTTCCAGCAGAATTTGGAGAAAATAACTCAGGTCCATTTTCACCAACTAGATAAGAACCATTAGCAGACACTGGTCCACCTTCTGCTCTTGCTCCGTCGACGGATTCTGTTGAACCTTCAGTGGATTCACCTTCTCTTGAAATATCTCTTGCTGCAAGTCCAGCGTCAATGGCGAAAGATGCAGCAGTTCCCATTCCAGGAACAGTAGAAGCAACGCCCGACGCTACTTCACCAGCAGCACCAGCAAAGTCTCCTTGTAGTGCTCGCATCGCTCCAAATCCGAGACCAGCGATTGCACCAATGATTGGGATTTTCTTTAGGAGAGATTTACCAACTGCCTTTGCGCCTATTTTAGCAGCACCCTTTGTAGCAATCTTGCCACTAACTTTAGACATTCCCTTTTCTGCGACCTTGCCGATAGCACCTTTTGCTTTACTGAGCATGCCCATACCACTCTCAGCAATTTTACCAGCGGCAGTACCCTTTGCAGTGTTTTTGCCGATAAATTGAGATGCTTTATTAAACATCCCTTTACCACTTTCAGTAACTCCCGCAATACGATCTCGCATCACTTTACCAATTCGAGACTGTTTAGCAGCACCAGCAAGAGGTCTGCCATTCTTGTCTAGTAATTGTTCTGCTCGCAAACCTCTGTTTTTAACAAGGTCAGTCGCCTTTGTTCTCAGAGTGTTTGCAGTTCCCCTTACTCGATCAACAGTACCATCTACTGCATTGGTGCCTCTCTCGAATACACCACCTGCTTTTGCACCAAAGTTGGAGAGACGATTAGAGTATCTTTGATTTTCTAGTTTTTTAAATAGACCCTGACCGCCAGCTTTGAAACCAGCATACCCAGCAGCGATTCCGCCAAACAGAGATCCTCCACCTTCACCTTGTTCACCGTTGCCAGTTGTAGGAGTTTCTGGTGTAACTCTAGTGTTTGCAGATTCTGTTCCGCCGATAACTACCTTTGGTTCGGATTTCTCTTTTGCTTCAACTTTCGCAGATGCCTTTTCGGTGTTTTGTTTATCAATATTTTCCGCACGTTTTTCGGCATTAGCAGATGCTTGTTCTGCTTCTACTTGTGCTGCTTTATTGCGAGTCATAACTTCTTTTACATTAGAATTTGGATCCAACTGTTTTTTACCAGAAGGTGCAACACCAGCACGTTTTTTATCGAATAACTTATCTTTAATCTCTACTAGAATATCTTTGATGTCATGTAAGATAGATGCAACATCATTCTTTTCATCGGGTGCAACTCCAACCTTGGCAGTCTGAATCTTTACCTTTGGTTGTTGTGATTCCTTGTACTTTGTTTCGAGGGTTTTATTAATCTCTTCCATCGAGACAGGTTTACCATCTTTTCTATACGAAAAATCTTTCTCGGAAGCTGGTTTGATACCCTGCTGTTCTAGAATCTTTTTTTGTTCTTCGGTAAGATTTACCATTTTATCAACAGATTTAAATTCTGCGGTAGACTCTTTTGTGGATTGAGAAGTGGACTGTTTGGTTTCCGTCTCATTATTAATTGCCTCGGAAAACATTTTCTTCAAACGTTCTACTTCTGAGACCTTTTCGTTAGATTGGTTTACCTCGTTGCGAATTTCTTCTCGGCGAGATTCTTGTGACCGAAATAATCCACCAAGAACACCATTTTTTGGTGCAAACCCATCCATGAAACTTTTTTTGAAGTCCTGTTTGAAATTGCTGGCACCTTCTTTGAGTCCAACAACTTGCCCCTCTTTTCCAGGTTCTCTATTTGTGCCAAACATACTATTCTTCAGACGATTAACGAATGTGTCGTCTTTTCCCTCTAGAGTCAATCCTTCTGACTTAAAACGTTCCTCTAGTGTTTGGTTTTGAAGATTCTTTCCAATATCACCAAATTCTTTTGGTCCATCGCTCTCGCTTCTAGCAATCATTTTTGCTGCAAGGTCGTTAATATCTTTTAGAGAGTTTTTAAATTCTTCGACTGTCTTGAATTGCAATTTTGTTATTGCATCCAATGTATCTTCTAATAGTTTCTTATCTTGCTTCTCTAATGATCTTAGTGTGTCGTCAGTATTCTTTTCAATAGATTCAACAAAACTATTGACTAATCTCGCGGATGCTTGGATATCTGAAGGTCTATTTTTATTAATATCAAGAAGTTTGCGAATCTCAGAAAACTGTTTATCCCTGTCGTCTGACTGCATTGGTTTTGCCCCAGAACTTGAATTGTTCTTGGCGGTTTCTATAACCTTGGCAAATCTTTCCGACGTGGAGTTAGGTTCCATTAATACTGCTGCCTTTGTTTATCTGCTTTTTCTTTTAAATGTAATGACAATAAACCAACATAAACTTCCCTTTCCCAAGGCATCATATTTTCAAGTTCACTTAATGAGTATTTATGCTCGTGCATTAAAATAAAGTTGGTCTTATAATGATTCCTCAAGTTATCATGAGAAAGGGTTATTCGAAAAAACTTTCTACTCCATCCAGGAAAACAACGTTGTGAGTTGAACAATTTGCACAATCATATTCGATCTTGTGTTCAATTCTGGGCATAGAGAGGAAGAATTCTGTAATCTTCTTAAACTGTTCGGAAGTTAGATTGTCAACAAATTGTTCTACTTCTTTTCTTTGAATGTCTTTGGTAGTGAAAACTTCTTCGGCAGTATATACACTGTCGATACAAGAAACAACCAGATCGTATGTTGTAGAATCACCTTTCATATCGAGTGCGGTTGGATATCGCATAATAACTCCAAGACCATTGCCAACGTCAATCTTATTTGTATGTCCGTCGGTAAGTGTCGGTTTGATTGTCGTCAGATCAAGTTCCGCTCCAGTTTTGTGACCACACTCACCGCAGACCAAATTAAACTCAGTTACCTGACCAATAGATTCGGATCGAAGTTTAATGAAGATATTCTGAAGTTCAAAGAATGGTAGTTCGCTGCCTGCCAGTTTGCCGAAACTACAAACATTTGTAATTTCTTGCATCGCGTTCAGCATCTCACTTTGGTCCTCAGATTCAGATGCGAGAATTAATAATTTTTCTTCTTTGACCAAAAATGGTCTGAATTTAACTTTTTCTTTAGTTCCAATCATTTCAATGTAAAACGTTGGTGTTTCCATGACAGGTAACATAATATTCTCCTAATAAATATAAAAACTGACTTAACTGGAACCTCCAGGTATAGTGTTCTGTTGTCCAAGCAATTTACCAACAAAGTTTGCACCTCTTTGCACAACATTTTGATCCTGATACCAATTTCTAAACGTAAAGGTTACTGGTAGTCTAACAAATTGTGTATTGGACCATGCCAATGATGCAGGTGCCATTGATCTCGGCCATGCTTCTTCGATGATCCATTTATTGGTTACTTCGTCTTTTTGGTTCAATGAGTATAATTCTATTTGACATGTATAGTCTTCATAGTAATTAACATATCTCGTGTTTTCATCCACAATTTCGCGCATCCATGTGTCAAAGTATTTCTTTACTTTCCAGTCTTTATCACAAAGGAAAGTAAACGTTGCAGATTCACCATTGTAGTCTAAAAACGTTGCCCGATTTTCAACTCGGTTATTATACTTGTATGGTTTAGATCCCATCATCAAACCAGGAAATATTGCTTCTTCACACATAAGCGAAATATACTGTGTGTTAGCATTTTCTGGGGTGTTTTTCGACCCAGCAAGAAACTTCGTCGCATCGTTTAAGGTAAAATTTAAGATTGGAATGTTAGTATCCAAAATTGCATTGGTGACGCTATTTGTTATACCATTCAAGCATTTCGGTGTTCCGATAATTACTTCGAATCTGTCCGATCTTGCCAAGTCCTTCTTGCCAACTTCTGCGAGGAATTCTTTGAGGCCATTGCCTGCCATTAATATTTACTCCTGGAGTCTCTGAATACTTCTTCTTTTGTTTTTTTCTGGAATGCTTCAAGAGGTAGAAAAATGGCACTTTTCCAGTCGGATGGATTTATCTTCATAAATCTTGATTGAACATGTGTAGTTAAATAATGTTTGATGCAAGGTTTTACTTCGTTTGCGCTGCTTATGCCTTGCAACATTTGATATGACATTCTAATTTTAGTGGTAGGACTAAGTGTTTTTGAGTCTGCGAATTTTAACAATTCGCCTAGAATCTTTCCTCTAACTAAATATGGTGCATAGTGTAGATTGATACCATAAAACCCTCCAGGTGCTGGACCGAATGGCAGCACTAACGGGAAGGCATCATAGAATGGCAATTCGTTTTTCCATTTTGGGTCGTAATAATACATATACATCGAACCAATTTCGATGTTTGACTTTAGTTCTCCAATATCAGATTGCATTGCTGTAGTCGGCGATAAACTCGCGCCGACTAATTTTTGAGCATTGCGCATATACCACCAGATAGACTTTTGTCCATCTCCAGCTTTAGCACGAAGGGTTTCGAACGGATTTGCCATAATAACTATTTATTCGTTATTCCCAATTCTTTTTCAGTTAATATCAGGAATTTCCACTTTCTATCTAGACAGAACTCAGTTGCTGCTTTCCACTTTGCTTGATTCACACCCCAAGTCATTACTTCTTGGAGAAACTGTTTTGTTTTTCGTTTTGGGATTTTTGGTTCCTGTGTAAACTTGGCAGGTTTAATTTCGATCAAATAACGTTGATCATTTACCTTGATATAGAAGTCGACGAAGTATCTGTGGGATCTTCCATCAACAGGAGATCTATATGGTATTGCAAGTTCTTCTGAACCCCACTCGGAAACACTATCATTTGCATCACACCACTTCATAAACTTCAATTCATAACTGGAACGGAAAATGATGTTGGTCGGATCCCCAATATACTTATTGGGTTTTTGAATATTGTATCTACCTTTTAAGGAATCTCTTGAATAAACCATATAAATATAAGAAAATAACCAATCTAAAGGATATTTATAAGTGTCAAACGATCCAGGACCACCTCCACCAGATGCAGCGAGAGAAGCATTTGTTCAGGCCACTGGCGGAATTAACGATAAGATATTACGATATCCACTTGATTTGCAAGATCAGTCTCCCCATTATATTATCTTCTACCCACTGGTAAGAGAAGGTTCACGTCTGGGTGAAAATTTTAAAAATGCAGGTGCCCCTGTTTTTGATAAGAGCGCACAGAATGGAGTCGATCCAAAAAACGCCACAAAAGTGGCGGCTGCTCTCGGTGCAGGTATTGGCACTGGTCTTGGTATCGCTGAACAATTGACTAAAGGCGGAGGCAAAAATGCAGGTGGTGTGACTCTTGGTGGTATACTTGGTAGCGTTACCTCTGTAATTGCTAAGGGAGCAGTAGGTGCTGCAGGTGCTGGTGCTATTGGCGCATTATCAGGAAGTCAGGAACTATATCGAGGTGCTGGTGCGATTGCTCTTCAGATGCCTGAAAATAAAATGTCTTCTGGGTATAAAGCAAATTGGAAAGCAGATGAAATGGGCACGTTGCTCGGTGCGATCGGATCTGGTAACCAATCTTTACTGGGTGCAATTAATCCGCTAAGTACAGATAACATGAAACTGGCATTACGTTCTGGTGGTAAACTTTCGAAAGTGTTGAGTGATAATGCATTAGATGTTAATAAAGTATTGGAATCTAATACCAAAACCGTGACGAATCCATACAAAGAACAATTTTTTAAATCAATGGAGAATAGATCATTTGTTTTTGAATACAATTTCGCCCCAAGAAGTTTAAAAGAAGCAGAGGCAATTTTTACTCGTAGAACTGGTGCTGCGGGAGATGGTATGGGAATCATTCAAAAGTTCGCATATCATATGCACCCAGAACTTAGAGACTCGGGATACTTCTTTAACTATCCATCAGAATTTTCTATCGTTTATTATAATGCAGGAAAAGAGAATCAATATGTTCGTAAAATTTCCACTTGCGTTCTTACTGGTATGACAGTAGACTATGGTAGCGATACTGGATTTACAACCTTCAAAGAAGGTATGCCAACACATGCTACTATGCGATTAGAATTTTTAGAACTAGAACTGATGACCGCACAAAGAGTTTATCAAGGATTTTAAAATGTATTTCAGACAATTTCCAGTACTCAGAGGTAAGTTCGATGGCACATTTAAAGGTGTTACGGATATTTTCTTGCGTGTCGCACCCCAAACTCCTATTAAAAATGTAGAATTTTTAGAAACAACGTATGTTCAAGATGGAGAAACTCCGGAATTACTGGCGTTTAAAATGTATGAGAGAGAAGATTATCATTGGATTTTATTGTTGATCAATAATATCGTTGATGTTCGTGAAGAATGGCCGAGAAAAGAAAGAGATCTTTATTCTTATTGCTTAGAAAAGTATGGTGAGAATAATATCTATCAAGCAGTACATCATTACAGAACAACAGATAAACTCGCATCTCAAGGTGTTCCGAAAGGAATTATTGTTGATTACAATTCAGCAAAGATTTCATCTGGTGAACATGAATCCGTTACAAACTGGGATTATGAATTTGAATTGAACGAAGACAAACGAGAAATAAAGTATATTCCAAAGATTTTAGTTGGCAGATTTGTTTCGGAATTCCAACGAATAATTAGAGTATAATATGGCAACCAATTCTAAAGCATTATCAAATCCTGGTGACGTAACATTTAAGACTGTTGAGATCATGAGTGTCAACGGTGACATTCTTGACATCAAAAGTTTTGTTGTCGAACTAAATATCTACGAAGATATATTTTCGAACGCACTACAGGGTGTTTTGATGCTTGTAGATTCTAAAGAACTTATATCTGGTTTACCTCTTGTGGGCGACGAACTCTTAAATATTTGGATACAAACTCCAACCTTTGGTGATGGATACGGCGAAAGCATAAAAAAGACCTTCTCAATTTATTCTATTAAGAATAGAATGCTCAACGCTGACCGTGAACAAATGTATACATTATACTTCTGCTCTATGGAAGCAGTCAGTGATAATGTCACTCAAGTCAGTAAAAAGTATGAGGGTACTACAGACGAAATTGCAGACAAACTATACACAGAGTATTTAAAACAAAAACGCTGTTTCGGCGGTATCGATAATAAAGACGAAACCCCAATGGTTATCGCGGATACTCCACATGAAGGTAAGATTGCCTTCGTGGCAAATATGTGGTCACCATTTCGCTGCCTCAACTATGTTGCACAGAGATCTATTGGCGCAAAACAAAAGGGACCCAGTTTCTTATTCTATGAAACGAAGACAGGATTTTACTTCACTTCTATTGACAATTTAATTAAGAGTCAGTTAGATCTCAGTTCTATATTTGCAGAATATGTGTATTTACCGAAACCTCTTAATCCTTTAATCGATTTGGTTGATGATGAAACATTACATACGATGAAACCTGGATTAGACAAGGGATTTAGTACTGTATCTGATATTCGGTTTAATGAGCAGGTCGATATTCTGAAGTCACAAGACAACGGAAGATTTGCCAGCACTACTACAGTTTTCGATATTATGATTAAAGAAGCAACAAATATACCGCATGACTATTCATATTCATATCCTGACATCATCCATATGGAAAATTACCGAGTTGAAAATGGTAAAGCAACATTTGATGAGGAATCAAAAGATAATATGACATATCCTGCGAACGTAACTCGTTCCGCATTGTCTAAGCGTTTCTTTCGTCCAGTGCATAGAAAAGTTCTTACCACAAGCGATGATGAGATGCTAGATTATACGCCAGATAAATGGTTGGGTATGCGTCAAAGTGTTCTAGAAGATATTTCTGGATTGCGTATGCACATCACGGTTCCTGGAAGAACGGATGCTGAAGTTGGTAAGATCATTCACTTCAAATATCCTAAAGTTGGAGATGGCGCAGATAAATCAGATCCGAAAAACCAATGGGATCCGTTCCTTTCTGGTGTTTGGATGATCACTGCCATCCACCATAAAATTACTCCAGTCGCACACAATATGATTTTGGAAATCGCTAAGGATTCGTTCCATACATCCTTCCAAGCAATTGAACGTGCGCCACCACCGAATCCTCCTCTTTATGAAAATTCCGAAAATTCTGATATGCCTCTAGCAGAACAAGAAAATGGTGCATCTCCGTCATCTCCTGGACCAGTCAATAAAGCAGGTTGGACTCATCCAACTGGCGGTAAGGGTAGCATTTCTAGTAAATTTGGACCAAGAAAATCTCCTGGTGGGGTTGGTTCTAGTAGTCATATGGGTGTAGATATTGCTGCTCCAAAAGGTACGACAGTTTATGCTGCTAGAGACGGCACAGTTGAACTGGCAGGATGGCAAAAGCCAGGTATACGTAGTGGAAAGAACGCAGGTGGCGGGATTCGTGTTAAAATTGCGCATGCTGGTAAATATACAACCTTTTACGGTCATGGTATCGAAGGTTCTATAATGGTCAAACCTGGACAGAAGGTCAAGGCTGGAGAAGCAATTATGAAAGTCAATAGCACTGGCGCATCGACAGGACACCATCTACACTTTGAGATTTGGTTAGATGGTAGAAAAATAAATCCGCTCCCCTATATTACGTGAGATAAAAAATGACAGATAATTTCTTTTCAAATAATGATTCAAACTTCTATTGGTTCTTCGGATGTGTCGAGGATCGTGATGATCCTTTACGTCTTGGTCGAGTAAAACTACGAATTCTTGGTTATCATACAGATGACAAAGAACAGTTACCAACTGATGATCTTCCGTGGGCGATGCCAATTATGCCAGCAAATAGTGCCAGCACTTCTGGAATAGGTTGGTCGCCAACTGGTCCAGTAGAAGGTACATGGGTTTTTGGATTCTTTATGGACGGAGCAGAAGGACAGCAACCTGCATTTTTGGGAACAATTAACGCTGTCCCTGAAAGTAACGGCAGTGGTGGTGGTAGTGGTGGAGATGGATCTGGTAACTCACCTACCTCTGGTGGTGCTGATGGTAGGGGTGATTATAGTATTCCGCCATCTAATGGTACTCCTCCTACAAAAACTGGAAATGTTGAACAAGATAATATTGCATCGTTCTTGTGGACTATTAGAAACTGCGAAGGAACTGCTGGAGCGAATGGGTATAACCTAATGTTTACAGGTAAACTGTTTACCAGTTTTGCAGATCATCCTAGAATTACAAACAGCGCAACAGTGCGTGGTAGAACAATTTACTCGACTGCGGCAGGAGCATATCAATTCTTAACTTCAACTTGGGATGAATTGGCAAGAAAACTTAAACTCCGAGATTTTAGTCCTGCTAGTCAAGATCTAGCAGCAGTACAACTACTGAAGCAGTGCGGTGCATTGGATTATGTAAAGAAAGGTAACATAACTGAAGCTACAAGACGTGCAACACGTATTTGGGCAAGTTTGCCTGGAAATAATTATAATCAAGGTGGAAAGAGTCTTGCAGCAATTAAATCCTATTTCACACAGGGAGGCGGTACGTTGACAGCGTAACGTAAATTTACAAAAATATGGTTTACAAAAATATAATTCTGACCACTAAGAGCAGGAACGATATCTAATGCTGAATATTTTGCGTGATCAAGATTTATCTAAAATTCTAGATAATACCAAAATAAGTAAGGTTCTTTCCGCTACCGAAGTCAAGCAATTGATGGGATCCATCGCACAAGACGTTGGTGGTGGATCACATTCTACAATTTCAGATAGCGGTAAGATTGGGGCATACGGATTTAATTTAGAGGCATTACAAACTGTCGGTGCTGTGGCACCTAATGCTGTCGAAAAAACATTAGAGAATATCAAAAAGAATATTCCTAGTATTTCAATACTGACAAAGAAAACTTGGGTTAGAGCACAGGCATCTGATTCTCTCGCGAAGTTTGGTCTTGGTGGATTGATTGGTAAAAATCTCGGTAAAAACTTTGCGCTTGATGCTCTTAATAAATTGGGACTTCCGATTCCAACGAACATTGGTAACGTTGGTAATAATTTAAACTTTGCTGCTCTTGCGGATCCAAAAATTTGGACAGCAAAAACAGGTAGTGCAGCAGAAACTGCTCTCAAAGTCGTGAATGCTGCAAATGGTTCAGTTAGTTCTGCAGTTTCTTCTGTTAAAAACACTCTTTCTAAAGAAGTGTCTGGTCTTACGACTAAGATCGCCTTGACGACATCAGCAACAGGCGATAACGAAGTATCAAGCACTACCAATAAAATGGTCAAGACCATAACAAAGACACTTACTTCGTCTGCTGTAAAATCTGCTACTGCATTAATTACCGATTCAGTTAAACTTCCATCCGCGACTAAGGTTGCATTTGAATTGGTTTCCAAACAGATTGATGTAAAAACATCTGCGGTGAATGAAGCAATAGATGTTTCTTTTGACCCATTCAGACAAGAACCTACTATTTTAAACATGACAACTGCAGTGTCTACAGTTACTTCGTTGATAGACACACACGAAAAAGAAATCGCAGAAATTATCGATGATACTCACATCGAACAGATTACTAATCTTGGCGGAGGTGGAAGCGGTTTTCTAAACGATCCATTCGCGCAAAACAATGCAATGGTTTCTCTGCTTGATAGAAATATTAAATCCCTTCTATCTTCAAAGGCGATTTCATTAGACTCTCCCAAAGATGTTATCTTAGGAATGTTGTCAGTTGCTAATGGACAAGGAATTGACACAGCGATTAAGTTTGCCAATGGATTAATTAAGACAAGTTCTAACGGGAAAACCTCCAACGACTTCTTTGGTGTTGGGTTTTCTGCGAACAAATTATTTAACGAACTCTTGGACGCAAAACCTGGATCTCCAACAATCTCTGCGCCAAATCCTGCAACACTTGCTCAGGCAAAACCAACTGTTGCTAATCTGCCGACGAACGATGGATTAAGAGATAACAATCCTCGTATTGGATTTAACGATCCAAATAACGTTTATCCTAAGCGGGAATATCTCGAAGCAGGTAATGGTGACGTTAATGCACTTGCGGTTGGAAAAAATCCAGGAGAAACTAAAGCACTACCACAGGATCAAACGATCCATGGACAGCATGATGCGCAGAGAACCACTTCGAAACCTATTGCTGGTCGAACAGGAGAATCTGTTTCTCAACCGAAATCTGCCTTTGCTGCTGAGTATCCATACAACCATACCTACCAGAGTGAATCTGGACACACTATGGAATTCGATGATACTCCAAATGCAGAACGTGTTTCGTTAAACCACAAATCAGGGTCATTTCTAGAAATGCGCCCAGATGGTTCACAGGTAAATAAAATTATCGGTGACGGTTATACAGTTATCGATCGCAATGGTGTTATTACCATCGAGGGTAAGGCAAATGTTCACGTTGGTGGTAGTTGTAATATTTACGTGGCAAACAACTGTAATCTTACAGTTGGGGGTAATACAAATATTGACACACACGGAAACGTCGACTGGAAAGTCGGCGGGAATATGAACCTTGCGGTCAAAGGAACTTTCGCCACTCGCGTCGATGGCGATTATTCGATGGATGTGAGTGGCGATATTGATTCAGCAACTTCTAAATCATATAGACTTGGTTCTGCAACAAGCGTTGATATCCTCTCAAATGGTAAAATTAATATCGATGCGTCCTCTGATATTAACATTAAGACCGATGCGAAGGCGAATGTTTACGGCGCAGAGACAAACATCAAAGCATCTGATACGACAAATATCCAAGCAGGTTCTACTATGAACGTCAAGGGTGGTGGTGCTACCAATGTTGATGGTGTGGTCATTACAGTAAGTCCTGGAAGCGCAGGTTCTGCAGTAACAGCATCAGATGGGACTCCTCCTGATATTACTATTGTCGCAGATCCAGTTTCACCGATGAATCCAAGCGAACCAGAATTTGTTGGTGGTAATGGTGGTGTTTCTCCAGAAGAAGCAAAGGGTATGGATTATGATGGCGAAGATGGCATTGCAGATAGAAACGCTGCTGGTATTGAAGATAGTGCGATTCCAGGAGAAGAAGGATCTAGTAATTTAGTAAGTGGAAGGGTTGCACCTACTGCATGTAATGTAACCAAGTCTGGCGTAAAACTTCCAGATATTAACATCTCAAATGGTATTAACTATGGAATGAAAATCTCTGATAAGTTTACTCTGAAAGACGTTATGGTAAAGGGTAAACTACGAAATTATGGTGGATTCAGTAAAGCAGACATGATTGCAAACATGCGCTGCTTGGCAGTAAACTGCTTGGATCCAATCAAAACTAAGTTCCCTGGAATGTATTTCACGTCAGGATTTAGAGATTATATTCCATCTGGTGGTTCTACGACTTCACAGCATATGCTTGGGCAGGCAGTGGACATGAAATTCAATGGAATAACAAAAGGTCAATACCACGATGTAATCGTCCCGTGGATTGTCAAGAACGTTCCATATGACCAACTTCTTCTCGAGTATCTACCATCTGGCGGACATTGGATTCATATCTCGTTTAAAGAAAAAGGCAACAGATATCTGCACTTTACCATGTATAATCATAAACGTGTTTCGGCACCTGGAACTTTCAAAAAATACTAAAAAGGCATATAAATAAGTATTATGAAGACAGTCAGAATATACAAAGATTTAGATCTTTCCTTTACTCCACATCCTGGAACGGGTGATGTGGGGATGAAGTTTGACATCAATTCAGTTAAGCAATCGCTTAGAATATTGTTGTTAACTTCCAACGGAGAAAGACCGTTCAACTATATTCTTGGTTCTCCGATTTATAAGATGTTGTTTGAACCTATGGATCTTATTACTGCGAATATGTTAGAATCGCAAATAACACTTCTAATCAAACAGTTTGAACCTAGATGCAATCTTCAAATGGTTGAAGTGTCACCAAATTTCGACCTTAATCAATATGATATAAACATCAGATTCTATGTAGTTGGTACTCCAGGTCCAGTTACCTATTCAACATTCTTAAAGAGAGCTCGCTAAATGGCAGAACTTAGAGTAACAGAACTTGATTTTGTGGGAATCAAGCAAAACCTGAAAGAATATCTTGCTTCTCAGGATCAATTTTCAGATTATAATTTCGAGGGATCTGCTATGTCAGTTCTCCTCGATGTTCTTGCATATAATACGCACTACAATGCTACGCTTGCGCATCTTCTTGCGAATGAAATGTTTCTCGATAGTGCATTGAAGAGATCTTCTGTTGTATCTATTGCAAAGTCGATGGGATACTTACCCAATTCTCAGCATTGTGCAAGAGCGGTAATCGATCTTGAGATAACTGCTGTTGCAAACTATGGTCCTGATTCTCTTCTTTTATCTAAAAACGCCACCTTTACTGCGACGGGAATCCCCACAGACTTATCCCCATCTGGTATATTTTCATTTAGACCAGACGACGATTATACTGCTGTTGTATCTGATGAAGTTGGAGCAATTAAAACATTTACATTCAATGATGTCAAACTAATTGAAGGTAATCGGGTTTCGAATGAATTTCTTGTAGATACAACCAATCTCTCTGGACCATTTACCATTCCAAATAAGAATGTTGATATTACGACGGTTACAGTTTCTGTTCAAAATGACGAAACCACTACCACATTTAATTATTCAGACACATACCTTAACATCGAAAACAACAGTAGTGTTTTTTGGATCGAACTAGGTTATGATGGTCTATATCAAATTGTGTTTGGTGATAATATTCTGGGTAAACAATTAGAATATGGTAATATCGTTACTGTAGAATATTTTGTTGGTTCTGCAGATGGCGCAAATAATCTCTCTAATTTTTCAATGAATACTACTCTTACTGGGTCGACAGAAACCAAAACAATAACAACAATCACACGTGCTTCTGGTGGATCACCAGCAGAGAGCATCGATAGTATTAAATTCTATGCTCCCAAATTCAATACAACGAGGGATCGTGCAGTAACTTCTGATGATTATGCAACTCTTATCAAAAGAAGTTTTCCTGGAATCAATTCTATTTCTGTATGGGGCGGTGAGATAAATGATCCTCCCATTTATGGTAGAGTGTTTATCTGCCTAGATCCAGTTGCGGGAACTGTTATTACAGAGTCTGACAAAGACACAATTTCGAGAGATATTCTTGCACCAAAAAGTGTAGTCTCGATTCAACCTATTTTCGTTGATCCTGAATATACATTTATCAGTGTTGATTCGACAACTAAATATGATCAGAAGCAATCTTTAGAGACTTCAACCGAACTTGCTACTCGAATAAGAACAAATATTATTTCGCACTTTGATCTCAATTTGAATAAACTTGGAAAAGATTTCTACTATTCAAAATTGAGCGCAGATATTATGGATACTTCTAATTCGATTATTACGAATAAGATTGATCTAACTTTACATAAACGGTTTACTGGTGTTGTAACAGATCAAATTGCGTTTAGGTTGGATCCTAATTTTGGGCAATCTCTACTACCAAATAGTTTACATTCGACATATTTTAACACATTCTTAAACAGTGCATATTATGATGTATATATGGTGGACGTTCCCGATCAATCTCCACCCGATCCACTAGGAACTGGAAAAATTTACCTGAAACAAATTGGGACTGATATAGTTCTGTCTTCTAGTTTTGGGACAATAGAATATGGTACTGGTAAGATACTTGTACCGTCATGCTTTTTTATCTCTCTTTTGGGTGGCGCAACTGAATTTAGAATTTACGTCAAACCACAAAATGTTACAGCGGATATTACCACAAAGATTCTAACACGCACTCTCGAAGATTATACTAGTGCAATTATTCCTACTATTTCCAGAAACTCTTTGCTAAAATTGGATCTAAGTAGTGCGAATGCCGCCGCGAATATTACTTCAGGTCTCCAGGTAACGGTTACAACATAATGAGTTTAATACCATCATACGAGAAAGTTGTTATTGGGTTTACCATAAACTCGGGTGGGAGTAATTACACCACACCAACTATTGATATTGATGGTGGTGGTGGTATTGGTGCAACTGCAGAAGCAACTGTTGTTGGTGGTAAAATTACTGCAATAACTATTACTAATCAGGGATCTGGTTACTCCACTCCACCTGTAGTTACTGTTGTAGGCGGTGGTGGGACGGGCGCTACTATTGTCGCGATTATTGGTGACCTTCCATACAAAAACAAATTAGAATTTCTTATTCAGGAACAACTCCCTGAATTTGTTCAAAATGAATATGCAGGGTTCGTAACTTTTCTAGAAGGTTATTACCGTTTCCTTGACCAATCAGGGGAAGTAAATAATTTTCTATTAAATGCCAGAGATTATTCTGACATTGACAAAACATTAGAAGCATTCATTGATCAGTTTAGAAAACAATACGCAGTAGACATTCCGAAGAATGTCCTCGTTAATCAGCGTAGACTTGTAAAATTAATCAGTGATTTTTATGAATCTAAGGGTGCAGAAAATTCTATCGAACTTCTGTTCAAGATTCTTTATGATGAGACGGTAGAATTCTTTTACCCCTCAACTCACATCTTAAAAGCATCTGATGGTGTTTGGATAGAAGACGTTGTAATTAGAATTCTTGGTCCAGATGTAAATCTAGTAGCGCCTGTTGCTGTCTCCGGAACTGCTGGTCAGTTTACTTGCGGCAACTCAACTCTAGCAGTTGGTGATACTCTTGTAATTACTGGTACACGTGGAGGTACAGGCACTATTACTGGATACACATCAGGAACCACATATAAAGTTTCTGCTATAACTGGTACCTCACCAAATGTAACTGGATTTACTCTAACTACTCAATCTAATACCGCACTCGTAACTACTGCGGGTACGTTAACAGGTCTAACATATGCGGGAGTTGATCCATTCACCCTATATGGTAAGATTTGTAATTTAGTTTATTACGAAAATACTGGTGTTCAGACTTTCCCAAAGACTATCGAAACAACGGTAACCAGCGTAAAGAAACTGGCGTATACTTCACCAGCAATTTACGAATTAAACGTATCACTACCTAAAAATTCTCCTTTGAAAGTTCCAGGTGCTGGTGCTTCCGCCGTTGCTCTAGTTGCTGATGGGCAAATAAAGGCGATAGTCGGAGAAACTAGTAAGACATTTAGTAGTATTACAACAGCAGGAGTTCTGGCAGCGACTGTTGCTACTTCTGGTACTGCTGGTCAGTTTACTTGCGGCAACTCAACTCTAGCAGTTGGCGATCGTCTTACAATTACTGGTACACCTGCGGTTGAAACTCTGGCAGCAACTGTTGCTGTATCCGGAACTGCTGGTCAGTTTACTTGTGGTGCATCAACTCTAGCAGTTGGTAATCTTCTTAGAATTACTGGTACCAAAGGCGGTACTGCTACAATCACTGGTTATACGACAGGAACTGTCTATAAGGTTTCTGCTGTAACTGGTTCGGTTGGCGCTGTTACTGGATTCACGTTAACAACCGAAGATAATGCCGCGATCGTGACTACTGCTGGTACGCTGACGGGTCTAACATACGCAGTTGCAACTCTTGCTGCTACTGTTGCTGTATCCGGAACTGCTGGTCAGTTTACTTGTGGTGCATCAACTCTAGCAGTTGGTGATCTTATGACTATCGCTGGTACACCTACGGTTGGAACTCTAGCAGCAACTGTTGCTACTTCTGGTACTGCTGGTCAGTTTACTTGCGGCAACTCAACCCTAGCAGTTGGCGATCGCGTAACGATCACTGGTACTCGTGCAGGTACAGGAACTATTACTGGATATACAACAGGAACCAAATATAGAGTTTCTGCTGTAACTGGGACCTCGCCGAATGTTACTGGATTCACGTTAACAACCGAAGCTAATGCTGCAATTGTAACTACTGCTGGTACTCTAACTGGTCTAACTTATGTTACCACAGGCACGATTACTGGATACGAATCAGGAACAACATATAAAGTTTCTGCTGTAACTGGGACCTCGCCGAATGTTACTGGATTTACTCTAACTACTCAATCTAATGCCGCGATCGTAACTGCTACTGGTAAGTTAACAGGTCTTACATATACAACCACAGGCACTATTAATGGATACACAACAGGAACCACATATAGAGTTTCTTCTGTAACTGGTACATCACCAAACGTTACTGGATTTACTCTAACCACGCAATCTAATGTTCCCGTTATAACTACTGCTGGTAAGTTAACAGGTCTAACATATGCGACTGCAACGGGTATAGACTTAACCAACAATACTATTAAGATCTCTTCTCATGGGTATTCTACAGGTGATGTGGTTATTTATGATAAAGATGGCGGAACAATTGTAACTGGTCTTACCAATTACGATACATACTTCGTTATAGCAGTTGATGTTAATACAATCAAACTTGCTGCGAGCGCAGGAAATGCTACACTTGGCACAGCAGTTGATCTTACTGTTGTTGGTTCAGGAAGTCACATATTGTATGCTCCTGTTACTGATGGCGGATCAGGATATTTTGCAGCACCAGTAATTACTCTAGACCCAAACTCTACTGTTGGTCTTGGAGCAGTTCTTCGTGCGAATATTGTAGATGGTTCTGTTTCTAGTATTACTGTTGTCGAAGGTGGTTCAGGATATGTTGAAAACCAAGAAGATATTCAAGTAATCTTTTCTACGGATTCCGTTAGAACTAAAATTTTTCTATCAACAAATTCTACAACAGTTTACGGTTTTGTAATTCGTCAATTGTCTACAGTAGAAGTTGTTTCCTGTGAAGGCGAAGGTGTTGACGGAGACTGTGGTTTTAGAGTTGGACAGATCTATCAAATCGACGAACAAAGCACAGTCGGACCATATGTAATCGATCCACCTATGTCGGCGGTTTCGGGAGGATTGATTAGTGCTATCGCTGCTAATCCTACCGATTATGGAACATACGATGCTGGTAGATTTAACGATGGTGTAGACGAACCATTTTTTGATCCATCATATACACTCGTTGGTCGTGATAACAGAGCGTCGGTCAGAATTTCCTCGATTGACGAAACAGGATGCGTTACTGCTGTTACCATCTTCAATACTGGTTTCGACTTCGAGCAAGAAGAATTCGAGGCAACTATTACATCTCCGAATGGATGTGAAGCAGTTCTTGCCTTTACGACTGGTGCTGTTCTTGTTAAGACAGGAAGATTTAAAGATTCTCGTGGTATGTTGTCTAACATCAACAAACTACAAGACAATCTTTATTATCAGAACTACTCGTATGTGATTAAGTCTGGTGTGACCTCGAATACATGGTTGCCTCTGATTAATAAAACAGTTCACCCTGCTGGTATGGCAGTGTTTGGTGAATTGCTGATCACCCAGACAATCGATATGGTTGATTACATTGGTGTTCTCGAAATTCTGGTACTCAATGAATTGTTTATTGATGTCATAGTGCTTAACGATACAACTAGATCTGTTCACTTCTATAAAGTTCTTACCGATACTGTTACTAAATCTGATGTTACAACCTCTCACGTATATAAGGTTCTAAGTGATTCTGTAACTCTATCTGATGCAACAGAACTATTATTTGACGTTGGTATCTATAATCCTGCAGATGATACTACTTCTATGGTCGATTCGTTCGCCCGTGTTGTGCAATATGTCAGAGTGTTTAATGAAGCATTCTACACCTCAGAAACCACAGTGGTTGGTTTCGGTAAAACTCTTGTAGAGGATCCAGTTTGGGTTACTAGAGATTTCTGGGCGGTGCCAGACTATAGTGGTGTGGAATTTGCGTGGGATCCTGAAGAAACGATTGAAGTTGATTTCGCAAAGGTTCTTGCTGATGCAGCAACGGCTTCTGAAGCAAATGTATTTGCAGTTTCGAAAGTAATAACACCTTCTTATGTTACTCCGTTTGATAACGCCAGTGCACTTTATGGCACCACCTTTGATATAACTAGCGGTGGTGGTGTTTATACTATGACTATTAGTATCAATAGTGAGGGTGTTATTACTATTGTTTCTGGGTTTGGAATGCCATTTGGTTATTATGTTTCCGTCGGAGGAACTACATTCGAACATATAGCAGGTGAAGATGCTGTTATTGCAACCGAATCGTTTGGTAGAACCGTAGAGTATTATAGAACGTTTACAGAATCCGTAATATCTAATGAATATGCCAATGCTGGTATCGAAAAACCCCAAGCAGAAGTGGTGACAGCAGCGGAAAATTCGACCAATCATCTATATAAATATTTAAATGATTCTGTAACATCAACTGATTTAGTCGGTGTAATTCCATATCTGGTTAAAACTGACAATGCAGGTGCCACTGAATTATTAATCGTCGCAAATGATGCTGAAACAATAGAATCTATTGCGGCAACTGAACAATCGCTTATAAATATACTCAAAGGACTATTCGAAACAGTAACTGTCACTGAAAGTGGTATTGTAAACATACAAGATTATGTTGAAGGTGCATTCGGTTCGGACTTTGTGGGTCAAGCAACTTATTTTTAACTAAGAAGAAGGTAAATCAAATGAAACTAATCGAAAACGTAAAAGGTACTAAGGGCGAACTACATATTGTTCTTCGCGATGAAGCAGGTAATGTTAAGCAAGAAGTAACTGTTCCTAACCTCGTTGTTACTACTGGTCTTAACTATATCGCATCGCGTATGAAGGATGCTACTGCTACTGCTATGACACACATGGGTGTTGGTTCAGGTACAGTAGACCCAGCAGCAGGTGATACTGCTCTAGGAAGTGCTCTTGGTGCACGTATTGCTCTGACTTCAACAACAGTAACAACAAATTCTGTTGCATATGTTGCAACGTTTGATGCTGGTTCAGGTACTGGTGCTGTAACTGAAGCAGGTATCTTCAATGCTCTTACCAGTGGAACAATGCTTTGCCGCACTGAATTTGCTGTCATCAACAAGGGTGCGTCAGACAGCATGACAATCACTTGGACGGTTACAGTATCGTAAGATAACATGCCACTTATTTTAAGATCACAGGGAAGACAAGAAATAGCAAGAAGCGTTTATCGTGACATCTATAACGAGAACGACTACTACTATTTTTTTGTCTCCCGAACTCTCGAATGGGCGGACGAAGAAGATCCAGAGCAACCAATTGACTCTGTGTCATACTCAAACACGTCCCATAGAAACACTTTGTTTGTCAAAAGAATACAGGCAAGTGATGCGGTCTTAATGGCACCAAGATATAACTGGACGTTGGGTACAGTATACGATCAATATGATGATGCATATGGTGAAACGGATGCTAACGATGATTTAATCGAACCATACTCGGGGGGAACTACACTAAACACTGCGATATTTTATGTTATCACCGATGATTTCAACGTATACAAATGTATCAGCAATGGTGAAGATTCTGAAAGTACAGTAAAACCAACAGGAACAGATACTAATACGATTGAAACATCAGACGGGTATATTTGGAAATTTATGTTTAGGGTCGAAACAGGTGATGTCACCAAGTTTTTGACTCCAACACACATTCCTGTTCGTAAAATGGCAGGTCTTGGTGAACCGCAGTTTGATGTGAACGGGTTCATAGATAATATTTCTGTTACGTCTGGCGGATCTGGGTATTCAACTGCACCTTATGTGGTAATTCAAGGTGATGGTAAAACTTCTCCATCGGTAATTATCGACAGTACAACTGGTCAAGATGCCTCTGCGTTCTCTCAGTGCACAACAAATGGTTCTGGTGTCGATATTGTTTCTTCAATTATCGTAACAAATGGTGGAACGGGTTATAGATCTCAAGTTTCTAAAACTTTTAATGGATCTTCTTCTGCTGCAGTTTCAGTTGGAAGTGATACGTTTACCATAACTGCCCATGGGTTTACTAATTTGGATCTCGTGACATATTCAAATGGTGGCGGAACTTCTATTGGTGGTCTAACGAATAATAGACCCTATTATGTGATTTATCAAGGTGCGAATACAATTAAACTTACTAGATCATATGAAAATATTGCTGGTGTTGCAATTACTAATACTGCTGGCGCTTTTTCTTGTGCTGCTACAACTCTAGCAGTTGGTGATCGTCTTACAATTACTGGCACATTAGGCGGTACAGGCACTATTACTGGTTATGCAACTAATACTGTTTATAAAGTTTCTGCTGTAACTGGTACATCACCAAACGTTACTGCCTTTACACTGCAAACTGAGGCTGATGTTGCTATTGTAACAACAGCAGGAACACCGACTGGGTTGACATATACGTCTGATAATTCTGCGATTGATCTAACTTCTCTTGGTACTGGCAGTTCACATACACTTACATTCGAAGGAACTACGGTATCCCTTTTGGGTGGTGCGGGTTCTGGTGCCACTGCTACGCCAGTTATCTCTAGTGGTGTAATTACAGGAATCACAGTAACCGATGGTGGGACTGGGTATGCTGGTGCTAGAGCGACTGCTGTTTTGGGAACGGGTGCATCTGCTTCCGAGGTAGACTCAGTTACAGTAAACGAACCTGGATCTGGATTTTCGTTTGCGAATGTTAGTTTCGTTCCTGTTCCTGGCACTATAACTGCTACTGTTGCAACAAGCGGGACTGGTGGTCAGTTTACTTGCGGCAACTCAACACTAACAGTTGGCAGTCACATTTTAATTACTGGTACACGTGGAGGTACAGGCACTATTACTGGATACACATCAGGAACCACATATAAAGTTTCTGCTATAACTGGTACCTCACCAAACGTCACAGGATTTACCCTTCAAACTTCTGCGGGTGCTGCAATCGTAACTACTGCTGGTACTCTGACTGGTTTAACCTATACAAAAGTAATCAATGAAACCGCAACAGCATCTGCTGTTCTTGGATTCACTGAAGGTGGAACTCCACAAGAAAACGTTGAAGCAGCAGCGACTCCTGGAACCATAGATAGAATCGTAATTCTCACTGGTGGTAACAGTTATATCACAGGTGATGCGTCGATCTCTATTGTTGGTGATGGGCAAGATGCAGAAGCAACACTGACATTAACTGATGGCGTCGTTACTGCTGTCACCATAACAAATCCAGGATCTGGTTATAGTTTTGCAGAAATCTCTGTTGTTAATGCTGCAGAGGGATCTCCAGGTAATGGCGCTTCTTTCCGAGCAGTTCTTTCACCGTATGGTGGACATGGTTCCAACCCACAGAAAGAGTTGTTTGCTAAGAGTCTATCATTGACGGTTTCTCTCGCAAACGAAACCTCTGATACTTTCTTGAATAACGATTTCCGCCAATTGGGTGTTATTAAGAATCCTAGAATTTTCGGTTCTTCTGATAACTTTACTTCAAATACTGGTAATTGTTGTTATGTTATCGCAATAAATAATCTTGCCTTGGTAGATTATGATGATGTAATTACGAGTGATGATGGTGGAAAATTTATTGTTGTTCAGAAAGAGGACAGTAATAATAATGGCGTAGTGGATAGAATTCACTTGTTACCTATTATACCAAGAATTTCTAGCAGTAGCATTTTAACTAATGAGACGCAAGAAGTATCATTAGGATCTCCTGTTGAGTTTAATATTGGTACCGTGTTAGTCCCTGATATGGTTGATTATTTGGAACCAGAAGTTGACAATAGAACTGGTGATATCATATATCTAGACAACAGAATTAAAATCATTAGAACATCTGATCAAGTTGAAAAAATCAGAGCGTTGATCAATTTTTAAAAGAAGTAGGAAAATATGGCACTCGACTTAAATACATCTCCGTATTATGACGACTTTAATGAATCTAAAAAGTTTCATAGAATTCTCTTCAAACCTGGATATGCGGTTCAGGCACGCGAACTTACGCAACTGCAGTCTATCCTTCAGAATCAGGTCAACAAGTTTGGTGACCACATTTTCAAAAATGGCGCGATCGTTTCGGGTTGCGACGTTCAGATCGATAATGAATTATCATATGTAAAGATTGATGCAAATGCTGCTGGAAATGCGTCTCTTCCATCATATATCGGTGCTACAGTCGAGGGTAGCAACGGTCTTACAGCGGTAATCGTAGACGCAATTGCAGCAACAGCAACAGATCCAGGAACTCTTTATCTAAGATATACCAGCGGTGATGGTAGCACAAATACTGTTCACTTCATTGGTGCAGAGACTCTAACAGTTGTGTCAAATACTGCATCTCTTGATGGTGATGAATTTACTGTTCAAGCACTTGAAGTTGACACTGACGTATTGACAAATAACTATTGGGGTCGTGCTACTCGTATGACTCTTGGTGACGGTATTCTTTATATCGATGGCAAATTTATTCTCCATACTTCACAGACAATTTATCTTTCAAAGTATACATACAATCCAACAGGTAGTATATGCGTTGGTGCAGATGAGCAAATTACAGACTCTGGTGATGATGAAACTCTGCTCGATCCAGCACAAGGTACATATAACTTTGCTGCTCCAGGAGCAGACAGATATTATGTTTCAACAGATCTGATTTTCGTTGAAACTCCCGATGTAATTCCAGATGGATATTATGAAGTTGCAACAGTTGTTGCTGGTGGACTTAATAGAACACATACTTCTGACATCTATGCTAAACTTGGCGAAAATCTAGCACGCAGAACATATGACGAATCGGGTAACTATACAGTAAAGTCATTCCCTGTTCTGGTTCGTGAACACCTTGATGATACTACAAACAATGGTCTTTATACTACGGAACTTGGTGGTGATGAGTTTCTTCTGGCAGTTGGACTTGAAGCGGGTAAGGCATATGTTCGCGGTTATGAGTATGAAACTCGCCAGACAGAATATGCCTTCACTGAAAAGGGTATCGACACTGTAAAAAATTATAGTGTTCCCATCAGTTCTGCTTATGGTAACTATGTTGTTGTGACCGATTATAAGGGTTATTTGCCACTAGATGGTTCTAAGATTTCTCTGCGTAATGGTACCAAAATTCCTGTGTCGGGAGTAAATACTTCTACTGATACATTTACTTACACTTCTCATGGATATTCTTCTGGTGATGCTGTAGTATATTCCAACAGCGGCGGCACAAGTGCTGCAGGATTAACAAGTGGCACTACATATTACGTTGCTACTGCTGGTTTAACTGCTAACGCATTTAAAGTTAAGGCAGCAACAACATCTGGCACTCTTGCAGCGACTGTTGCTACTTCTGGTACTGCTGGTCAGTTTACTTGTGGCAACTCAACACTAGCTGTTGCTGATCGTATTACTATTACTGGTACACTTGGTGGAACTGGTACTATTACTAGTTACGCAACAGGTACTGTTTATAAAGTCTCTGCCGTAACTGGCACCTCACCAAATGTTACTGGATTTACTCTAACAACCGAAGCTGATGTCGCGATCGTAACTACGGCAGGTACTCTAACTGGTCTAACATATACAACTGAAACAGTTATTAATCTTACAGGAACAGGTAACGATTCTCAGTACTTCTTCGATAACAGCGTAGATGGTAGTGCTCGTGTTCGTCACATTGAATACGTAGACGGAGCGGTTGGTTCTGTTGCTGCAAAATATAATATCTATGTCTATGATGTTCAAATGACTGCAGGAAATTTCTCTGATGTTGCTGGATTGTATTATGCAAAAGATGGTGGCAATGATGGTTATGCTGACGTTTTTGAATCTGTATTGAATTCATCACAATATAATAAACTTCTCTACAGAATGCCATCGCGTGCTACTAAGACAATCAAACCTGCTGCTCCTGGTGTCGATGCAGAGTTTGGTAGTTACGAAACATCTCTATATTATACCAAGGTATATGAAGGTATTTCTATTTCTGGAGGCGCTGGTAGCATTACTCTTTCGGGTAATGAGTTCTTTATACAAAATGAAAATGATGCGATTGAGTCGTATATCAACAACAATCTGTTGATGGTAAAAGACACTGATGGTGAAATTATAGATCTGACAACAGGCACAGTTGATGCACTAGATGCTTCTGCTCAAATTATCAGTTTTACTGCTTTGGAAGATAGTTCTTCTTCTGTATTTACCGATACTGTTACCATCTATGCTACGGTTGAAGTAAACCTTGCGGCACCTCTTGTTAAAACTCTGAACAGAGCGAGATATGTTGCCTTTGATTTGTCTCATAAAATTCTAACTTCTGCAGTAGATGTTTCTACTGAAACATTCACATATACTGCCCACGGATATTCTTCTGGTGATGCTGTAGTATATTACAATGGTGGTGGAACAAGTATTACGGGATTAACGAGCGGTACTACGTATTATGTTATTTCTGCTGGACTAACTGCCAATGCCTTTAGAGTATCAGCAACGTCAGGTGGTAGTGCAGTCAATCTAACAGGTACAGGCAACAATGCTCAATACTTCTTTAAGGTAGGTGGCGGAACCTCATTAAATCTTGGTGTTGCAGACATCTTCTCTGTTGATGCTGTTTATAGAGCACCAGTATCAGCAGCATCGTACTCAGATATCGTAACAACTGGCACAGATATTAAGTCACAATATATTCTGGATAATGGTCAACGTGATAACACATACGAACTTGGTAAACTTAATGCAGTCAATGGTGCTGCTTCTCTCGCTGGATTTAATCTAGTTGCTAAGATCAGTTACTTTACACACACTGAAGCATCATCAAATGCTGGTTACTTCGCAGTCGACTCATATCAAATAGACGAAGATGAGATCGATGGTCCGTTTATAAAAACATACGAGATTCCGATCTATAACTCACCCACAACTGGTGAGTCGTATGATCTTCGCGATACGCTGGACTTCAGAGTAAGAATTACTGATTCGATCGTACCTGTTACTTTTGCTAATATTGCTACAGTTCCAGTCAATCCAGCAACTTCTACTACGATTGATCCTGCCTCGTTCGGTCTTACTATTCCTAGACCAGAGCAAGAAATCAATATTAATTATGAGTATTATGTTGGTCGTATAGATAAGATCGTATTGGATGATAATGGTGTGTTTAGTGCCGTGAACGGAACTCCATCACTGACTCCAGTTGAACCACTTACTCCAGAAAACGCAATGTGCATTGCCATTGTTACAATTCCGCCATTCCCATCACTCGCTCCCAATGTTGCAAAGTCAACTGGACGCAATGAATATGGTGTAACTTTCCGCACTCTTGATAATCGTCGTTATACAATGCGCGATATCGGTGCAATTGCGCAACGTATTACTCGTTTAGAATACTACACTTCTTTGACTCTTCTCGAAAAGTCAACTGAGTCGCTGTTCATTCCTAGTGCTGCTGATGACACTCTGAACAGATTTAAGCATGGTATTCTGGTAGATGCGTTTACGGGTCATAATGTAGGTAATCCAAAGGATCTCAACTACAGTTGCTCGATTGATGCAATCAATCAAGAACTTCGCCCATTCTTTAATATTGAGAATGTCGATTTAATCTTTGATTCGACAAATTCTATTGGTGTGCAGAAAACGGGTGACCTACTAACACTTCCATATAACTATACTGTTCTTACTCAGAATACATTTGCTTCTAAGGCAAGAAACTGTGTGGGAGATCTTTTATTCTCCTATGTTGGTGATATGACTCTTGATCCTCCAGTTGATAACTGGACTGATACTGCACAAAGTCCTGATCTTGCTGTAAACTTCGACGGTAACTACGACAACTTTGCTGCTATGGCAAATTCTTGGGGAACTCAGTGGAATGATTGGCAGGACATCGTAACTGGTCGTTCATCCTCCACTGCCACAACCAATACTGGTGGACAGACTCGTGTGTCTGGTGATACGTTATTCCAAGAGCAAATACAGATTTCAACTACTACCACTACACAGCGCCAAACTCGTCAAGGTGTGACTATGACTGTCACACCTGAAACCATCACAAGAGATCTTGGTGATCGTGTAACAAATGCTTCTATCATTCCATATATGAGAAGCGTTACAGTTACTGTTAAGTGCTCGAGAATGAAACCTGCAACCAGAATTTATCCATTCTTCGACGGTATTGATGTTACAGCACATTGTCGCCCACTATCAAGTGCTGCTTTAACTGCATCTCCAACTGATCCTGCAGAATATTCTCAGTATGCTATTACTAATGGCACAGGTGATTATGGCGATTCACTAGTTACTGATGCTAACGGCGAACTTGCAATTCAGTTTAGAATTCCCGCTGGTACGTTTAGAACAGGAACTAAGAATTTTAGAGTTTGTGATGATCCGTTTAACAGATCTCCATTCGTCACAACTTCTGCAACAAATTCTTTCTCTGCCAATGGTCTCTCGCAAGTTGTTCAAGGAACTGTTGTTTCTACAAGAGAAGCAAATGTCGCGTTTAATACTGTAAGTGATTCTCGTTCTGTAACTGAAAACAATACTACTGCAAATCGTATTGGCGAAAGAGCAGTTGGGGTTATTCAGAATACCACAGTAAACAATACGTTTACTACAGTTAATAATACTACAAACGTTTCTAATACTACAAATAACACATCTGTTGTTAAT